>MDTE01060316.1_pt1 | contig 50402 bp, 39 predicted proteins | sample 811231 | NCBI WGS metagenome assembly MDTE01 (sample SAMN05326651, study PRJNA326480) | marine metagenome | isolation source: seawater | place: Indian Ocean: Red Sea | collected 2010 | reverse complement strand
TATGGTATATGGTTATAAGTAAAATCATTAGAGATCATGGAATAAACCGTTGAATCTGCACCTGAATAGCGAGCTTCTATAAAGTCAATGCAATCACTCTCTTCCAATGGCAATGGGTATATATAAGAATAAAATAAAATAAAAAGAATGGAACGATTAATCATTTTTCTAATAATATCATTGAAATATTGGTCGTACGCCCGACAGGATTCGAACCTGTGGCCTTTGGAACCGGAATCCAACGCTCTATCCAGCTGAGCTACGGGCGCATGTAGAAATGTAATTTAAAATAAAGACTTTATTAATTTTACTACAATTAACACTACTTTAAGAGAACCATCTTTTTACTTTCTCTGAATTCTCCAGCCTGAATCATATAGATATACATTCCCGCCGATACTGGCTCACCAAGATTGTTGGTGGCATTCCATTGGATAGAACGATATCCAGCCAATTGATTACTATTTACCAATGATTTTATATTTCTACCCATAATATCATAGATAGTGATGTTGACTAAGGCGTCTTCTGGTAAATCGTATCTAATCTGCGTAGTTGGATTAAACGGGTTCGGGTAGTTCTGATGTAAAGCAAAGACTTCAGGTATATCCGCTCCATCAATTGATAACGTACCTACGACCATGGTATTAGATGTATTGTCATTACTACCGACCATGAAGCCATCTGTATCCATAGCTACAACAATCCAGTAGTATTGACTATTATTAGCTAAAGTCACTGTTAGTGATGTATCCTGGATCAGTTCACTAAAGACATAAGTACTGCTGTCTGCCCAGTCTGTAGCATATACCAGCTGATAGTGGATCTCTTCTACAGGATCAGGGTCATCTGTTTCATTCCAGACAAACTCTACTTCAGTAGCAATGCCTTCTGCATTATTCTCTGGAGTAACCGTAGCAAAGTTTGCAGGTGGTTCTGGGAAAGCATCTGTGTAGAAGTATGATGAGTCTGAACTTGACTCTGCACCATACATATCATTAGCAGTCACCATCCATTCCCACATCGAGTTATCCATAAAAATTGTTTCTGGTGTTACACTATTACTATCTGTATCTATAGATTGTATGCCCATGTCTCCAGTTCCCCACCAACTCAATGTATAGGATACATGATCCATTGGGTCAGGATCATCAGCTTCAGTCCAGTAAAAGTTTGGTATTAAGTCTGTCTGGATGCTGCCATTCAATGGGGCAACCAAAACAGCAGTTGTGGGTGGGTCATTGCTTACATTGGTATAAAACGTCTGGTATCCACCTTCATTGATAGTCTGAAAACCAAGTAAATCTTCTGCAATCACTTGCCAGAAGTATCGAATGTTATCCATTAATGTATCGGGGACTTGAAAAGAAGTATCAGTACCGACTTCAAACACTAGCACACCAGGATCAGGTGTATCAAGAATCAGCGTGTAGTGTACTGTATCAATTGGGTCAGGATCACTCGCTGGATGCCAGCTAAAAACCGGTGAAAGGCTTTGAACTTCCATGTTAGCAGATGGGATAGATAGGGTAAATGCATCTGGTGGATTGTTATCCGTATTTAACAAGAATGAACCTAGGTCTGATACTGCACTCTCTTCATAGCCATCGTTGGCAGATACACTCCAGAAATACTGTCCATTATCCGGTAGTGATGCTATAATCTGCCAGCTGGTAGTATCAATACCTTAAGTAAGAGCTGTTACAGAATCCAGTTTAGTAGTTAAGTTGGCGTCATCATAAACATTAAATGAATAGGTCACTGTATCACCTTCTGCATCACTGGCATTAAAGACATTTAATACCACTGGCGTACCTGACACTTCATCATTAACGGGTGAAAGTAATACTGGTGTAGTTGGCTCTGTATTCATTCGAAATGTGATGTCAGCCCAATCACTGTAAAAGGAGCCGGCTCCTACTTTTACTCTTAGGTAATAAGTAGTACCATCTTCAAGGGTAGTACCAGCATAAGTAACAGCAGTATCACTACTGGTTACTTCACCACTATCCCACATATCTGCCGAAGAGAATGTAGAATCACTTGACACCTGTACCTGATAATTGGTCTGGGTCTCATTCATACTGTCATAGTAATTAAAGGTTATGCTTGGTGTATGACTTATCATGTGTTGTAGATCTTCATTATCACCAATATCAAGATTTTGGGCTTGAATAACTCTGGTAACGCCTGTTAGTTCATTGGAGTACCAGCTTTCGTTACCATCTGTATCGTAGGTTGTTACAGCTAAATAATATGTAGTGCCGAGTGACAGGCTTGAAAGTGTATAAGAAGTATCGGTGCCAACATCTACACTGTTTGTATATGGGTACCCGCTGGAATCAGAATCGTAATACAGTTTATAGCCAGCTAAGTCACCAATGAGGCTGGCATCCCAGCTAAGACTGATAAAATCATTACCACTACTAGTGATTATTGTATTTTGAGCAGGTATTGGAGGTGCATCCGTGTTTGGTGTTGTAAGCCAAGGATCAACATCGACAAACGTGCTTACACTATCGCCTTGTCCATCAGAATTTTGTGTAGGATGAAATGGACCAGATGAGTGCCCCCAATAGTTTCCAGTTGCAGAAACTATGTTGTCATTATTATTATTAAATAATCCGGTCTCATTATTTAAAATATTTGAATTTGAAATTGTAGATACATTATTAGAAAATATTCCCAGCGTGTTTCCAATAATATTAACATTTGATATTGATGCATTTCCATCAGTCCATATTCCGTAGCCATCATTATAAATTATATTTACATTATCAAAATTGATTGAGATACCATTTTCTAACCTCAAACCTCCTCCGGTTGAAGATCCATAATTACCAATAATATTAGTATTTAATATATTCGCCTCACTATAAGCTATTCTAATGCCACCACCATTAACAGCTGTATTATTTTTTACGATTACATAATTAAGGTCCAGAGTAGAATATTCACAGAAAATACCACCACCCTCATACGCTGAATTATTTTCTATTAATGAATTTGAGAGGACTAGGGTTGAATTTGTAATATGAATACCCTGATCTATATTATTGGATATTATTATGTCATTCATTATAGGATTGGAATCGTTATTTATATACAAACCTGCACCAACAAAGGAATTATTATTCGATATAATTACATTATCAATGATTGGGCTGGATTCTCCTAACCACATACCTCCACCTTCCTCACCACCATTAGTAATAGTATTATTTTTTATTATACTATTACTAATAGCTGGATTCGAATTATTTAAATACATTCCAGCACCTTTACCCTGACTTCCACTGGCCATATTATCAGAGCATATCAATGATATAATTTTTGGATTCGAATTAGCTAAATACATTCCAGCTCCATTACTAACATTCCCACCATTCGTAATCTTAAACCCTTGAATTAGCGTAGTCGTATCAATAGTAACTGTCTGTGGATTCATGTAGATAACACTACTTAATCCACCACCATCAATAATCGTATTACTGGAATCACCGGCACTGATGAGCTTAATGCCATTGGTCTCAGGCCAAATGATGTTTTCGGTATAGGTGCCGGGTTGGACTAATACAGTGTCTGTCTCGTTCGCAGCAGATAAAGCAGATTGAATTGTAGAATAATCATATGGTACGTTAATTAATTGGGGTAGGTATGCTGGAGTGCCTAGTGCATTTTCATATGCTCCAATATCTGGATTTGATCCAGTAGGGATTGGGCGCAAGTTACCCTCAATATCAACATCTGGTGCTCCTAAAGTCGTCCCTGCTCCAATTGCTAATGAATAATCTAAAAGGTGAAAATCTTCATTGCTTTCATCTGTAAAATCAGGATTAATCCCATATAAATTGTCTGACCAATTAAACTGTATCGCTTCACTTGGTTAAAAAATGGTTACTGAATTTTCATCATTTGTTATGATCGAATTATTTACAATGATATTTCCAAATGCACCAACAGTTGTTATATCCGTAGGCTGGTTGTTCAAAATAATAGAATTCACAACTTCAAGGTTACCACTACTAAGTGCAAAAGCACCTCCATTAGGACTGCTTCCATTATTATTTACTATTGTACAATTAATTACCTTGAGTCCGTTGCCTGCATTAAAGTTTCCATAACCATATGCTCCGCCCTCATTATCGTATATTAATGTATTCACGATTTCAAAAGTGGCAGCATTCAAAACAACTCCCCAAATGGCTGTACCTGTATTATTCCTAATAATTGAAGATAATAATTTAATGGATCCATAGTGTGGACTAACCCACATTGCTCCTCCAGATTGTCCATAATTATTTTCAATAATCATTTTATTCATTGTCAAACTGTGATCAGCACTACTAGGAAACGAAATTCGTAGTCCGGCACCATCATTTGCAGCACCATTTTTTATTGTAAAACCTTCTAAGTGAATTAATCCCCAATTTTGTCCATCACCAAAATCAATGACAGTTCCAGATAAATTGCCATCAATAATGGTCTGTTCTGGACCTAATTCTGATATTAAATGAATATTAGGTACGTTTGGCCATAATATATTTTCTGTATAGGTACCTGGTTGAACAAGAATAATATTATTCTCTCCGGCAGCGTTTAAAGCAGATTGAATTGTAGAATACTCATCTGGTACATTAACAATATTTCTGTAACCATCTCCATGAACTATCACAGTATTAACCCCTTCTGACCATACTTTATGAAAATTGTCTTCATCATAGGCAGTAATTGTACTGTGGATTTCCGAATTATAACCCCATTCACCATATTCAACATTTTGGGCTAATGGGTGATCTGGATCGGATGCTGGACCTGGAAAATAGCCATAACCATTACCTTGCGTTGTAACAGAGTATGGTAAAAATGGAATTTCTCCAGAATGACTACTTGAACCGCTTAAAATAATGTTACCCCCAGCTTCCAGATATTCAGATACTTCACTCTGTGAATGAACCTGAGTGCTCCAATTATATCCTGCGGCAATAACGTCATATAGACGTTCTCCATCAACATTTACTAAGGATGTGGAATTAGAAATTGTAGTAAGCGTATAATCTGTGTTGAAATTACTATTTAAGTTTTCCTGAATTGTAGGTAACATGTAAGGGCTTGTTCCTGACGTATTGTAACAACCCACACTACCACTATCACCAATACAATACTTAATTGAGTTATAGACTAGATTGAGGCCACCATTGTTTGCAATACCTAAATGATAGGCCGCATGAAACTTCGTTGTGCCTGTTACTATTATATTACCAGATTCGGTCCTATTTAGCTGCATGGCCTCAAACACAATTTGTTGGTGATTATCTTTGTTATGTAATGGTACTAGATCTGTATCATGTCCAATGTGAGTTTTTTCTGAATAAATAAATTCTTTTTTCTCTTCTGCTGAGATTGTAGCAGTAAAAATAATCATTATAAAAAGGGGGTTGAATAATTTTTTCCAGTCCATATAAAAATCCATGTTTTACTAATTTATCGTAGCGTATTATAAGAAAAGTGAACTATTAATTTATAGTCAATTTTGATTATCTTGTTTATCAATTATAATATTCATTTCAGATAAATTTTCTAAAAATTTTTCTGCAATTTTTGAATTTTCTTTATAAAAAACTGCTGGTTCTCCTATTGGAGCATCAACAATAATATTTTGACCTTCTATACTATTATACTTTTTGTTCGACCAAAGATGGATCCAAACGCCACTAGGTAGATAGACTTTTATTTTATTTTTACCTTCATCCATTACCGGTGCGATTAAAAATTCATCACCCATTAAAAATATTTCTATTGGCTCTTTTAAAATATTTTTATCATTTGGATAATGGATAAATGGATGTCTAACTATAGGAAGACCGCTATTATATGCTTCATCCATGAGAATTTTTCGATAGAATCCCAATGCTTTAAAAATACGGCTCATTTTACTAAAATGTGCCATAGTCTCTCTATTACTGTATACTTGATGATTATCATCCGGTCTATTTCCCTCATGGGTACGTAAGACTGCAGTAAATGTATTTAACTCTGTCCATCGCATTAATAACTCTTGCGACCTAATATATTTTAAAAGAGAAGTTTTTATTGCGGTATATCCTCCAGCATCACTATGATTTATAGTATAGCCGGAAAAACCTGAAGACAAAAGACCATTTAATGCTGTTTTTATTCCATCATAATTATCCCATGATGTAAGTTGATCTCCAAGCCAAAACATTGATGTATATCCAGGACTTTTTGAAAATCCGGAGCGACAAAAGTATATTAGATTATCCAAATTGGATTCTTCCACAATCTCTTGGTTTAATTTTGACCATATTTCTGGATATTGATTATGAAATCTAGCTCCAGTCTCTTCATTATATAATTTAGAATCATATGGTAGTGCTTCCCCAAAATCCGCCATCCATCCATCAATACCCAGTGATAGCATATTCTTTTTTATCATATCTTTGTACCAGATTCTTACTTCTGGATTGGTTAAGTCTAACAAAGATGCCGAAAATGTTGTGATATCTAGATCATATGGTATACCATTTTCATCATTTACAAAATAGGATTTACTTTTAGCATAATCATAATAATTGACCTTGTAATTATCTTTTTCTTCTACGTTTGTCAAAAAAGGATTAGTATAGGTCAATACCCTTATGTTTTTGCTGTCTAGAAAGGTCATCAGTGAATCCCAATGATGATAATGATCACTATCTAACTCCCAATTCCACCATAATTGTTTCCCAAATGAAGTAATTCTTTGTCCTACCCAGTCTTGTAGCCAAACTGCTGCTATTTCTACATTATTATCTATTAGCCTATTTACTATTCCAAAAACACGCTCTGTTCCGCCTTGAAGGCCTATTATTGATCCATTATGAATCCAATTAGGGAGCGGACGCATTCTGCCTGAATAAAGCGTATATTCTTGAATTATAGATGCTGGATCTTTACCAGTTATAATACCACCTTCAATAATATTTGAGAATACTTCAATCGTAAGTTCATCTTTATCTTTAAAATCAAAAATAGAATACTCAGTATTTTTGATAAAAATTGAATGAAGATTACTAGATATATAATGTGGCACAGGCGCATATGTGGTAAAAGCATTACCGCCTGAATTAGCAACTAAATCGACAAGGAAAGTAATTGGTTGTTTACCACGCCCTATCCCCTGTTCTGACACAAATATTGGCACCCTCTTTCCTTTAAGGTTTACATGTGTAAATTGCTCACCAAAACCAAAAATATTTTCTTTAGGATCTGAGTAGGTTATAATGGACGAACGATTACACAGTCTAGAATCAATTTCTAAACGGAATGATAGTTGATTATCTGATACCGGAAAAAACTTAAGTGTGAAATGTGTTTTATTATCATTTTTATTTAGTAAATGTCCCTTTACTGACACAGTATCATGTTTCATGTCAAATTGTTCTATTATTTGTCTGTTATATATAGTTAGCTTTTTATCCTTGATAAAAAATGATCCATGATCTTCTTTGACTTTTTCAACTCCTTTTGATCCTGATATAAAAGGTTTATTATCTATTGTTCTCCATACAGTCTTATTTGGGTTAGAATGATGAGTAATTTTTATACTTTTTGTTTTATTAAAATAATAAAAATAAAATTCTCCAATACGATAATCGATTGTATTTTGATTTTCCTTGGTGAATTTTATTGACTGATTTGTTACAATTATAGATGCTTTTAAAAAACAGAAAATGTATAAATACGTTATGATAAAAAACAAAAGCCTATTCATCAGTCACTAAGTGAATTATTATATATTTTTTGACGAACTATTTTAGTGGAAATTCTATTAATACTATGAAACTACCCAGAAGAACAACACCTGCTAGAAGTGCAGCTCACATTACTACAATTCAAGTAGATTACAATTAATCATTTTCGATTAATCTGAATTGTTATATTATTTTCATAATTGATATTATTTAAGGAGTATCATCTTTTTACTTGCTCTAAAATCACCTGCCTGAATAGTATAAATATACATGCCAGCGGATACATTCTCTCCTAAATTGTTTGTAGCATTCCATTCAATACTTTTATAACCGGCTTTTTGAGTGTTCGTTTTTAATGATATTACTTCTCTTCCCGAAATATCAAAAATTCTGATGTCAACATTACTTTCTTTTGGTAAATCGTAACGTATGATTGTTCTAGGATTAAATGGATTTGGATAATTTTGATGAAGGAAATACTTTTCTGGTGTTATGTCTGTTTCTATGTCCAAAATATTGCTCAAATCAAATTGAATATTTCTTATTTCATTGGATATAGTAGTATCTTCACCATCTAACGAAAAAACACTCCAATATCTTTCTAAGGTATCTTGGTTAGAATCGCCCATAGTATCGATAAAGATTTGATAGTTTAGATATAAAACAGTATCAGAAATAGTAGTATCAAATACTACTATTGAATCATCTACATAGGGTGCATTAAATAACATGAATTTATATAAAATTTCATTTCCATCTGGATCTATACTTGACTCCCATATCATTTCAAGTTGAGATCCCTGTTCTATATCTTCTTGTGTAATAACAGTGTTAGAAGAATCATCAGGACTGATTAAATTAAATTCTGTCGGTGGATGATTCCCATCTTGCAATTGAAAAGACAAATGAGGCCACACACTTTTCATGGTAGCATATCCAGAATTATGGTTTTCAACAGTTGAGTTAAACTCGCCTTTTAGAACTAATCTTTCAGAACTGTAGAATGATATATGGTCGTTCGTATCAAGCACACCTAAAGAGAATGAATGAATCCCACCATCATTTATATAATCAGAAATATTGAACTCAATAGGTACATTTTCTATAATTGATGAAACTGTATCAATAGGTTCAATTAAACTATGATTGGCCAACCCTATATTATTTTCATCTAATCTTTCACCCCAATATGTATTATAGTATTTATATAATACTAAACCACCTGTCAATGAGTTTACAGTTTCTGGAATTAAATATAATTTTGTTATACTTAAGTCATTAATAAATGAAGGTATATCAAACTTCAGAAATGAATTAAAATCTTTAGAGACTGTTAATGTTTGGATATGCTGTGGTAGATAGGTGCTATCTGCAATGGATATATTTATAGATCGATCATTTTGTGGGAATAATCTATCTGTAGTAGTAAAAGTCCAATTTTGGCTATCTGAAGTTCCTTCAATACCGTTAACATGAACAGACCATGTATAGGAAGATCCAGGCCTGAGTTTTACAAACATTACATTTAAAGGATATGTGAAAGAATTAGTTTGGCTTAATCCTGGACCATTAATTGTAACTGTGGCGGTAACACCATCATAGTTTTCTGACCATGGATAATTCCAAGCAATACCATATTCTAAAGGTACATTCGTAGCACCATTACTAGGGATTGGAACACTTGGATAATTAAACCTATAGCCGGGTATCCAATAGACCGAATCACCATATTCATAAGGACCAATATCTGGTGCATCTCCTACATAAGCTCTATTTTGGTTTGGATATGCTGGTTCATGATAAAAATCTTCATCTTGTCCATCATTTATACCCTCAATTATTTTACCACCATCGATAAATATTGAACCCTTTTTGGGTCTAAAATCATAAGACTGTATTCGATCATCTACAAATGGATCTTCTCCAAAAATATTTACTAGTTGCTGTGTTGATCTATTTCTATTATCAACCCAAGGATTTTCCATTTCCAGTTGAGGAAAAGATTGAGACCAATTTCCTTCATTATTATCGATTGGGAAATGCCTCCCGTACCAGTTTCCAGATTCGTTTAATAGAAATTCCGGATCAGTGTTTACGACATTTTCTCCATAATTTGTAATGAATTGATCACCACAATCATTGGATGCACAGCCAAAATTTCTACCTGATATAACATTATGAACATCTGTATTAATATTTCCTAATCCATTTTCTACATTTTGCTCAAATTCATCCGAACCATAATCACCGCAGTATTTATCTGCTCTTAATACTACATCATTATCATAATTATCATAAGCAGCAATATGATAAACATTATGTTTATCTCCTTTGATACGAAATCCACGTTTATTTCCAATGGAAACTACATGATGTACAAGTCCAAATTGTCCAGCGCAGTTACCATCAAATCGTAAACCATTACGATTTGTATTGAATAACCAACAATATCTTGTGGTGGATTTGTTAGCAGCACCTGAAGCTCTTCCTATTCCAGATCCATCTGAGTCTTGGTAATGATTTTCTATCCATGCATATTCGACAAGAGATCTTTTACCGGGGCCAATATTACCCGATCTATTTTGTCTCATAGTGATATATCGCCATGTATCTGGAAAATAATTTTCATCATTGGTTATGTCAGCATTACAGTTAACACAATTATCATCTACTTTTAGGTTCCAATACTCGCTCCCAAACCACCCGTTATATTCTGCGAGTATATTCTCATATACCGGCCAACGTACTTTCCTAGTTCTAAAAATATATGCATCGACAACATATCTAAAAATACTATTTCTTACTGTATTACGAAGACCATTGACCATCATATTTCCTCTATGACGCTTATCAATTCCAGCTGATTCCATTGCATGATGTCTGAGACCAACTTCCCAACTATGACTGAAAATTGAATTTTTAAATGTTATATAACTTGCATCTCTTGTAAAAACAGCACCAGCATAAAAATGAAAATTATCAAAAACAATATTGTCCGAGTAATGAAGATAAATTGAATAAGTTCTTACTCTTACGCGAACATTTGAAGAATCAGGAATATTTTCTCCTGCATATATGTAAAGACTATTGGTATTTTTATCAAAAGAGAACTCTTCAAGGGTGTCTAAGTTATCTAAATCAGCAGGGTAATAATTTCCAGCGTATGGAGCTCCTCCATGATTTACCGAAAGAAATGTATTTTGTTCGGGATTATCTTTGTTTCCAGATGGGTGATCAGTAGGGTTTTTAAAATTTACAGGCATTGATGGGATCATATAACGATCATTTACAAAAACTCCATAAATTGTATCAATAAGTGTGTTAGCTTTCCTTGAAATAGCTCCCATATCAAGAACTGCTTTATAAACTTGGTGACCATTATGATTATAAGGTTCCCACTCTGCGTTTATTTCAATTGTGCCATCAATTTTTGTATTATGATTCTCTCCCACAAGTGAAATTGACGGTCCTTCTTGATATGTTGACCTGTTTATATTTTCACCAAAAATAAGATCTGTGTAACGCCCTTCTTTTACAAAAATTGTTTGTCCGCCTTCAGCTACTTCAAGTGCCCCTGAAATGGATGGGTAGGGGCAGTTATAGGATCCATCAGGTCCATCTGGACATGATTCATTATATAAATATTCTGGCAGTATCTGTGCATCACTTATTGTAGCATGATATTGGTTTGATGAAAGATCAATTATATTAAAATCTTCATCAGTGTCCATAGTATAATATGCGAGCAATCCATTTACAGAAGAATCATTTAAGCTATACATATTTTCTAAGATCTCAAGACGAGTTCTAGCAACACTCCAAATTCTTACTTCATCAATCTTTCCAGAAAACCTTGTACCTATAGAGGTAATTGGGATTGCTGAAGGAACTAATCCAGACCATCTCAAGGTACTATCTATTGGGACACCATCAAGATACAATACTGCCTTATTACCATCAAAAGTAAAAGCTACATGTTGCCATATATTTGCACTTCTTACGTTAGCTACAATTCTATTTTTTATTTGATCATCGTGAGAGAATCCATAGTAAATATCATCATTTCTTATAAAAGTAATGTGTGGAGAAGACCTTCCGTATTGATTACCACTGAAAATCAAATTACCAATAATTTTTTGATGATAATCACTAGTAGAATCATGAGAGTAGTAAAGAGCTTCCAATGTGAATGCGGTACCTAGAGACTGAAAATTGTCAGGAAGTTTTATTTCATCTTTTGAGTCATTACCATGATTATTCCAACCGCCGTGTTTTGTAAAACGGTCAAATTTGGCATAATATTCTTTTTCATAGGTAATACTTTTATCAACATAGATATCTTGGGAAAATAGTATTATTATAGTAGTCTGCATAAAAATTAGTTTAAAGTATTTCATAATTTTTATCGGGAATGAAGGTTACATAAATTATCTAAAGCAATTTCTCGGCTGCTTCTACAGTATTCTCAACTAACATTGCGATTGTCATGGGTCCAACTCCACCTGGGACAGGTGTAGCCGCTGATACTATTGATCGAATTGATTCCCAATCAGCATCTCCTACCAGTTCATACCCCTTATTATTATCAGCATCTATTTTGTTTATGCCAACATCAATAACAATAGTATTATTTTTGAGCATCTCACCTTTTAAAAAGTGCGCCACACCAAGAGCAACAATCACAATATCTGCTGTCTGTGTAAAATCAGAAATATTAAGCGTACCTGAATGACAAACCGTTGTTGTCCCATCGGCACCATCCTGCTTTAAACTTGTAAGAATTGAGATTGGGCGACCTACAATATTGCTTCTACCTATTACAACAACATGCTTACCTTTTAAATCGATACTATAATGGGATAAAATTCGCATTATGCCTTTTGGTGTACAGGGTATAAATCGTGGTTTTCCAATAGATAGAAGTCCAACATTTTCAGGGTGAAATCCATCCACATCTTTTTTCGGATCAATGGTTTCTAATACTCTTTGCGAATTGATATGTTCTGGAAGAGGTAACTGAACAAGTATTCCATGGAATCGGTCATTTTCATTGAGATTTGAGATTAGATCCAATAATTCTTCTTCAGGCGTGTCATTGTCCATAAAAAAGGTTTCTGAGAACAGCTCGAGTTGATTGAATTTCATGCTTTTTGATCTTACATAGAGATGAGACGCGAGATCATTTCCTACCAAAACCACCGCCAATCCTGGTGTAATGCTTTTCTTCTTTAAGAAAGTGATTCTTTTCCGAAGATCATTAAAAACTGAGGTGCTGACATCCTTTCCTGAAAGGATTAATGTATCAGACATATAAAGAAAAAACTTTAGTTAAATAGATTCGTCAATAAGTTCAATCAGTGAAGATATTTTTTCTTCAATATCAGAATCTTCCGTATCACCAGATTGACGAGAATTAAATAATTCGTCTGTAATGTTCATTCCAGCTAATATAGCAATCCTAGTTGAAGATTGAGTTGTTGTAAATCCCGATTGAACTTCTCTCATTTTTTCATCTAAGTACTGAGCAATTTTTTTTATGTAATCTGGGTCAGCTGGTGCTTTTACAGAATATTCTTGTCCAAATATTGAAATTGTTACTTTATTGTTATCGTCACTCATTTATTATGAATTCTCCAATTGATTAAACAATTGAATTAGATTTTTAACTTTTTCCTCAATACGAGAAAGTTTTTCAGATTCTTTTAGAGACTTATCAGAATTTTTGTTCATTTCACGCTCACGTTTCAGTGAAGAGACTAATTCCCGTATTTTTACTTCCAATTCATTTAATAATGTTAAGTCTTTCATGATCTTAATTTAGCATTAAAGTTTGACTCAGCAATATGGATAATGTCGTTTATTACCGGAGTTACATCTTTATCTTCAAGTGTTTTGGAATTGTGTTGAAATAGAAGAGAGAATGTGACACTTTTTAATCCTTCACCAAGTGTTGACTTATCAACAAAAATATTAACTGGTTCTGCTTCAACAATAAGATTTTTACCATTTTTGAACATCATATCAAGAACGGGTCCAACATTCTGTGTTTCAGGCATAACTAAGTTCAGATCCCGTGGTACTTTTGGAAAGGAATTAATGAACTGAAATCTCTTTTTAGTACCTAACATTTTCAAAATAGGCTCCAGATTTATTTCAAAACCAAATGATTCGTCGACATCTAAACCCATAGTCTGTATCCAGTCTTGTGATAAGCGTCCCATGGCACCTACATCCTGATTATTTATTAGAATAGTTTGAGCATAATCAAATCCTCTGTAATCACCCCTTATTAGTTGAATTTTCATACATAATTTTTTTTGAAAAAGGCTAATTAAATACCCTTTTAATGTAAATAAATCTTCTTTTTTCCCATTAGAATGAACAGATGTGCTTATTTTATCGCCATAAATAATTCCAGCTAGGTGCCTGTATTCCTTGATTCCTTCAAACCCTCTACCTATTTGTTCATGAATATTGGCAAGTTCAAATAATCTAAAATCAAAGTTCCCATTTTTTATATTAAAGTCCGCAAATTTCATTAGACCAGGAATAAGAGAAGTTCGTAAGTAAGCCATTTCCTGGTTTAATGGGTTCAACATTTTTATAGGTGCTTTACCTTGTAATGAAGCGTCACTCTTATTTTGTAGAGAATTAGCATAAACCTGGTGGAAACCAAAGCCAGCTAGGGTTGAGCGAATTGGGTCTATTTTGTATTCAGGATCTGGTGTATTGTATCTAAAAGTTCCATACATTTTTTCATCTGATGGAATATTATCATACCCTATCATCCTAGCAATTTCTTCAATAATATCAATTTCTCGCTCAAGATCAGGACGGTATGATGGTGGTGTGCAATTCCATATTTGATCCGAATGGCTGAAAACAATGCCTAAAGCACTTAAAATTCTTTCAACTTCTTTTTTGCTAACTTCGAATCCCATAATAAGATCCAGTTCTGATTTTCTGAAATTAATTTCTGGAAAGTTTATTTTCTTAGGATAAACATCAATTATCTCAGAAGCAAATTCCCCACCAGCAAGTTCTTCTATTAAAGATATTACTCTCCAGAATGCATTTATAGTACCTTCAGGATCAGCACCACGCTCAAATCGTTTAGATGCGTCAGTACTCATTTGAACACTTTTTGCACTTTTACGTATTGTTACAGGATCGAAATAGGCACTTTCAACTAAAACAGTAGTTGTATCATCAGATATAGCAGATTCCAATCCACCCATTACTCCTGCCAATGCTATTGGATTATGACCGTCGGTGATTAATAAATGGTTAGCTGAGAGCTTATGTTTTTCTTCATCTAAGGTTGTTAGTACCTCTCCTTTTTTTGCTCGTCGAACTAAAATTTCCTTTTGCCGGAGCCTATTATAATCAAATATATGTGTAGGGTGACCCATTTCCAGTAAGACATAATTTGAAATATCTACCAGATTATTTATACTTCTCTGACCTGCTGCTTTTAGTTTTACAACCATCCAGTCAGGACTGGGACCTACTTTGACGTTTTTTACAATTCCACCTACATATCTTGGGCAATCATCTGGATTTTCCATTTTAATGGATAGTAGTTCATTGCCCTTAGATTCTATAGGATTTATCTGGAGTGGCTTGAATTTACGATTTGTAGCACAGGCAATGTCTCTGGCAATTCCTTGATGTGAAAAAGCATCAGGACGATTGGGTGTAATATCTAATTCAAGAGATAAGAATTTTTTCCCAAAGGAATCCATGAAATTTTCACCATGACTCAAATCATTCGGCAGAACAAATATACCATCGTCCTCATCAGAAATTTGCAGTTCTTTTTCAGAGCAGATCATACCATATGATTCGACACCGCGAATATTCGCTTTTTTTAGCTTGAAATTTCCCGGTAACACAGAACCAACGGTTGCAAATACAATATTCTGGCCAGCATCTACATTTGGAGCCCCACATACAACTTGATGAATATTCTTACCATCATTTACAGTACATAATTTTAATTTATCTGCATTCGGATGTTTTTCTGCTGTTTCAACATAACCTATTACAACACCCGGTAATTCATTATGGACTCCGATCACTTCAGCTTCTAAACCAGTATTTGAAAGTAATTCTGCTAATTCTTCAGGAGTCTCAGTAATATCAACAAACGATTTTAACCATTCTATAGAAACCTTCATGAGAACTGTTCCATAAATCGAATATCACCATTATAAAATAAACGAATATCATGAATATTATATTTAAGCATAGCAATTCTTTCTACACCCATACCAAAAGCATATCCGTGCCACTTTTTTGAATCATAGCCCACATTATCAAGAACAGCAGGATCTACCATGCCACACCCTAAAATTTCCATCCACTTTTGGCGTTCATTATCCCACATATCTACTTCTGCACTTGGCTCAGTAAATGGAAAATAGGAAGGGCGAAATCTCATTTTCTTTTTTGGTCCGAACATTTGTTTTACAAAATACTCCAGACATCCTTTCAATTCACCAAATGACACGCTTTCATTAATATAAATCCCTTCTACCTGATGAAATAGACAATAAGATTTATAGCCTATTGCTTCATTCCTGTAAACTCTTCCAGGTACGATATATCGAATAGGTGGATCTTCATTTTCCATCAAATGAATTTGGACATTAGATGTATGGGTCCTTAATACTGTATTCGGGTCTATAAAGAAAGTATCCTGCATATCCCTTGCAGGATGATGCTCTGGTATATTTAGTGCTGAAAAATTGTGATAATCGTCATCCACTTCCGGCCCATAAGCCACATGAAAACCTATTGATTTAAAAATTTCTTTTATCTCTTGGAGAGTCTGCTCCAAAATATGAATAGAACCGACTCGGGGTGCAACTCCTGGCAAAGTAAGATCAACTGCATCATCTTCTAAAGACTGATTAGACGCTGAAGCACTAGCCTCTTTTTTATCGAAAATTGCTGTGAGTTCTGATTTTAGTTTATTAAGCTTTTTACCTAAGGTTGGCCGTTCTTCAGGAGATGCTTTTCCCATAAGAGAAAATAAAGCCGAAACCTTTCCCTTTCTTCCCAAAAATTTGGAACGCAATTCATCAATTTCTTGAGGTAATTCTGGAAAGGATTCAAGTTCGGCCAGGAATTCCTCCCTGACCGACTCGAGTTGTTCCATCATTGACATTCCAAGTTTATTTCAGGGAATCTGTCAATGCAGTAAAGGCTTGCGGATCATTCACAGCCATATCAGCCAGAATTTTCCGATCCAAGTCAATACCATTGGTTTTCAGACCATTAATAAAAGCAGAATATGTTGTCCCATTAAGCCTACAAGCTGCATTAATGCGCGTAATCCACAATCTTCGAAACTGACGTTTCCTTTGTCTTCTATCGCGATAGGCGTAAAGACCTGCTTTTACAACTGCATCTTTAGCAGACTTGAATGTGCGGCTCCGGGCACCATAGTAGCCTTTGGCCTGCTTGACGATTTTCCGATGGCGACGGTGTCGGGGAACGGAACTGTTTGCTCTTGGCATATTATCGTCTCCAGATTATTAGACACCCAACATTGCTTTCACGAGTTTGCGATCAGAATTGGAAACAAGTCCGTCTTGCCTCATCTTACGTTTCGCTTTGTTCGATCTGCGAATGAGCATATGTCTATGGTTTGCTTTATTTCGTTTAATTCGGCCAGAACCTGTGATTTTAAACCGTTTGGCGGCTCCGCGCCGTGTTTTCATTTTAGGCATCTAGCTCTCCTATTTTGCATTAAGGATCATTGACATGCGTCGGCCTTCCAAAGGAATATCTTTTTCAACCTCAGCCACATCTGCCAATTCTTCGAGTACTCTTTCCATAACTATTTTACCAAGATCAATCCGAGAAAGTTCTCGTCCCCGGAACATCAATGTTATTTTTAATTTTGCTCCATCAGCAAGAAATTTTCTTCCTCGAGTAAGCTTTGTCATTAAATCATGGTCTTCAATTCTTGGCCTTAGCCTGATTTCCTTGACTTTCACAACATGCTGCTTCTTTTTACTCTGCTGTTGTTTTTTCTTTTCTTCGTATTTTAGTTTGCCGTAATCAACAATCTTGCAAACAGGCGGTTTAGCGCCTGGAGCAACTTCCATTAAATCCATACCGACATCCTGGGCTTTTTCTATTGCAGCTTCAATGGGAACAACACCTAATTGTTCTCCATCTGCCGAAATTAATCGTACTTCGTCAGAAGTAATTTCATCATTCAGTCGCTGCTTCTGCTTTTTCGCTATGAGAGAGTCTCCTATGTTTTATTTCATCATTTAATTCATTAATCAAGGTATCTAAAGAATATACACCTGTATCTCCTTCGAATCTACGACGAAGTGAGACAGTATTGTTTGATGCTTCTTTTTCTCCAACGATTAACATAATATTAATTTTTTCTAATTCAGCTTGACGAATCTTTGCGCCAATTTTGTCAGCTTTATCGTTTAATTTTGCTCGGAAACCGTTCTGGCGTAATTGTTGTGTTATATCCGATGCATAATCTAAATTTTTATCTGATACAGGCAGAACAGTGACTTGAACCGGTGCCAACCAGAGTGGGAAATTACCTCCAAAATGTTCAATCAGGAATCCAATAAATCTTTCATGAGTTCCTAGAGGTGCACGGTGAATACATAGCGGTGTTTGGGAAGTACCATATTCATCTACATATTCTAAATTAAATTTTTCCGGTACAGCAAAATCTACCTGATTAGTTGCTAAAGTGAACTCTTTCCCTATAGCACTCCATACTTGGACATCAATTTTAGGCCCGTAAAATGCCGCTTCACCCGGTACTTCAACAAAATCAATACCTCCTTGATTTAAGGCTTCTCTTACCCAATCTTCAGTTTCTAGCCATAATTCTGGTTCATTTACATATTTTTTCCCCAGTCCTTCTTTATCATGAAGACTTAGACGCATCGAATATTTCTTTATACCAAAAATATTAAAATATTTCAAATACATTTTACAGACGCTAAGAAATTCTTGCTTAAACTGATCTTTAGTGCAATAAATATGTGCGTCATTCATCTGCAAGCTTCGTACCCTCATAAGTCCAAATAATTGTCCAGATTTTTCATAACGGTAACAAGTACCATATTCTGCTAGCCTTAAAGGTAAATCACGATAACTACGTGGCGATGATGCATAAATTTTATGGTGATGTGGACAATTCATTGGTTTAACAAAATATTCTATTCCATCAACATCCATGGCCGGGTACATGGACTCTTTATAATGCTTTAAATGTCCAGATTTTTCATAAAGAGTTCCCTTTGTTAAATGAGGTGATCGGACTTGGTCATACCCAGCATCCCATTCAGAGTCTTTTGCTAATTTTTCCAATTCATCAATCATAACTGTTCCATTAGGTAACCACAGGGGTAAACCAGGACCTACTTCATCATCGAATGTAAATATATTTAATTCTTTTCCTAGTTTACGATGATCTCTCTTTTTTGCTTCTTCTAAATTATATAAATGTTTTTTTAACGCATCTTTTGTTGCAAATACAGTGCCATAAATACGTTGGAGCATTTTATTATTCTCATCTCCACGCCAATATGCACCTGAAGTGGATAATAATTTAAAATGTTTAATCTTTGACGTATTTGAAACATGTGGACCACGGCAAAGATCTGTGAAATCATTTTGTGTATATGCTGATATATTGTCATTTGGATCAATTTGCTCAATTATCTCCACCTTATAACTCTCACCTATATCACTAAATAATTTGATTGCATCATTAACAGAAATTTCCTGTCTGGTAATTTCTTGTCCTGCCTTAGCAAGTTCTTTCATTTTCTGCTCAATTCTAGTCAGAATTTCTTCAGAGAAAGACACATCTGTATCAAAATCATAGTAAAATCCATTTTCAATAGTAGGCCCAATTGTAACCTTTGTGTCAGGGTATAGTTCTTTTACAGCCTGAGCCATCAGGTGAGCAGTGGAATGTAGCAAAGTGTCATGACCCTCAGGAGTTTCTCCTGTAAATAATTCTAGAGAAGAATCATGAAAAATCGGAGTATTTAAGTCAGTGAATTTTCCATTAACTTTGGCTACAACAACAGCACGTGCCAATCCTGAGCCGATACTATCTGCTACTTGCTGTGGAGTTGTACCATTAGAAACAGTTTTTACTGAATTATCCGGTAATTTTATTTTGATTTCATCCATAATTATGTGGGCGATGACGGAGTCGAACCGCCGACCTCTACGATGTCAACGTAGCGCTCTAACCAACTGAGCTAATCGCCCGACGAAAAGTCGGCGAAATTACGAAGGGAATTGTTTTATTATAAACGATAATTATTGTATGAAGGTAAAGGATACTATTCATCTAAAATGGATGATTCGATTTGAGGGGAAAATATTTTCTCATACACAATTGGATCATGTAATATGGTAATGGCTTTTTGTATGTCTTTATCCTGTGTTGCAGATAATTTCACTCTTCCCTGGTCCCCATGGAAATAATCCGCAAATTCTACCATTAACCAATGATGAAGTTTTTCACTCTCAGTCTCGAATTGTGTCATTGCTTTTTCTTCAAAATATGAATCTAGAATGTCAACAGCACCTTGGATTTGTATATTAGTAGAATCTAGTTTCCACAACATTTCTTTCATATCAAGATAATCGGATTCACCTTTTACAAAAATATCGATATCCCTTTCATAAATATATTCTTCAAACTTTGGCATTAGAGTTGAATCTGATTGCACACTTTCATAAGTAGGATAATTAGTTTTATTCTTTTGAACAAAACTAAAAAATAAACCTTGTCTCCAACTTGCTGATAAAATCGGCGTTATATTATCTAACTCAATTTCATGATCAGGTATAATTCCACCTTCACCAGAAACTTCTCTACCTCCTTTTGTATAAAACAGACTGTCCTGCTTAGAAGTATCTGCCAATATATTTTGAGGAAGATAACCTGGTTTTTGGATTAATCGACCACTTGGAATATAATATTTTGCTGTTGTTATCTTTAATGATCGTTCTTTATCAATATTAAATACGGTTTGGACTAAACCTTTTCCAAATGTGGAACGACCAATCACGATACCTCGATCTAAATCCTGTAATGTACCGGCAACAATTTCACTTGCAGATGCACTGCCTTGATTAACCAATACAGCAATATTAACATCTTTAGGGACTATTGGGTCAGATTTACTGCGATATTTACGATAAGATTTTTGAGTTTTCCCTTCTGTCCAAACTAACATTTCACCTTTATCCACAAGCAGATCTAAAATATTTACTGCCGCATTAAGAAGACCACCGGGGTTATCGCGGAGATCAAGGACTAAACTTGTCATATTTTGATCTAATAATTCATTAAGAGATTTTTTTATTTCCTTATCAGAATTTCTGGAAAATCTTGTAAGGCGGATATACCCAATTTGCTCATCCAACATACCTGAATAAGATATATCCTTTACCTTTATATCTTCTCTAGTAAGAATAAACTCAATGGTCTCACTCACTCCAAATCTTTGAACAGTCAATTTCACATCAGAACCTTTTTCACCTCGAATTAATTTTGCCGCATCATCCATGGAAAGTCCATCAGTATCAGTTTCATCAATTTTTATTATTTTATCTCCGCTTATTATCCCAGCACGTTTAGCTGGTGAATTTTCCATAGGAGAAATAACCGTTAACACCTTTTCTCTTTGCCCAATTTGAATTCCAACTCCACCATATTTACCCTTTGTAAGCATTTCAATTCCACTTCTCTCTTCATTCTCTAAATAAACAGTATAAGGATCTAGATCATTTAAAATATTATTGATACTCATTTTTGTAAAAGCATCCAAGTCAATCTCATCAACATAATTCGTAATTAAATGCCTATAAACATCATTCATTAATGATTGATTTTTTCTGACCTGTTTATAAATATCTTTTTTACCTGCACTAATAAATATTAGTGATGAAAATATGATCAATGATAAAGTTCTAATTCTGCGATTTTTCATATTAAATTTTTACGATGATTGATTTCTGCCCAGATTATACGATGGAGTTCATCAAAAGAATTTTTACCGTCAATTATGACAAACCGTTCGGAGAACATATTAGATAATTTAAGATATTGTTCTCTAACATTTGTTTGAAATGTAATACCGTCATTTTCAATTCGATCTAAATTTAGTTTTGTCCTTCGTTTATTACATTCATCAGCGGTGAGGTCAATAAAAAACGTAATATCAGGATCCTTTTCATAGGTTGCAAAATGATTTAGTTTAAGTAAAATATTTAAATCAATTCCCCGACCACCTCCTTGGTAAGCTAATGTTGAATCTTTAAACCTATCAGCAACAACCCATTTCCCTGAATCTAATTGTGGAATTATAATATCTTTTGTTAATTGAGCACGACTCGCTGTCATTAACAGAGCCTCTGTCCTACTTGACATTTTATCATCTCTATTTTTTAAAAGTATTTTTCGAATTTCTTCTGAAATTTTTGTACCGCCTGGCTCTCGTACTAAGCATGATTCAATTTGATGCTTCGATAGACGTTCCATTAACATTTTTACTTGGGTAGTTTTTCCACATCCATCAATACCTTCAAAGGATATAAATAGCGGTTTAGTTGAAATAGACATTTGGATCATCTTTACCCACAAGGATTACACATTCTCCTTTCGGAGTCTTTGCACTAAAATACGATAATAATTCAGAAAGTGTTCCCCTTTTTATTTCTTCATAAATTTTGGTCAGTTCACGCGCTACGACTGCAGGTCTGTCTCCTAAAATTTCTAATAAGTTTTTCAACGTTCTTTTTAATCTTCTTGGCGATTCATAATAAATCAAAGTCGCTTCACTGTTCTTGATATTAGAAATTCTTCTTTTACGCCCTTTTTTAGGTGGTAGGAATCCTTCAAAAAGAAATTTATCTGTAGGCAAGCCGGATGAAACAAGTGCAGTCAATGATGCTGACGCACCTGGCACCGCTTCTAATTTAATTTGATTAGATATACTTTCACGTATGAGTTTATATGCAGGATCAGAGATACATGGCGTACCAGAATCTGTAATGACCGCCAAATCTTTACCACTATTTAAATGTTGAATTAATTTTGGGATACGCTTAAACCGATTATGTTCATAATAACTGATAAGTGGAGTAACAATACCGTAATGATTTAATAGTTTTTTTGAATGACGTGTATCTTCTGCAGCAATCAGATGAACCTGATTCAGAATTTCAACAGCTCTGAATGTAATATCTCCAAGATTTCCAATTGGGGTTGATACGATAAAAAGTGTACCTGCGACATCCTTCACAATTATAACCTGGTTAATGCATTTCGCATTATCGATATACCTGAATCAATATCTTCTTTAGAAATATTTAAATGAGGTCTAAACCTTATGGATTTACGTCCGCATCCTAATACCAATGCACCTTCTTCCTGCAACAATAAAATAAGTTTATCTCGTTGTTCAGGAGTCTGTAGATCATACGCACAAAAAAGCCCTTTTCCACGTACATTTGAGATTAAATCTAAATGTTCAATTGCCAATTCCTGAAGCTTTAAGAGAAGATAACTGCCATTTTCTTCTGCTTGATGTATGAGGTTTTCCTGTTCAATGACTTCTAGATAAATAGTGAATCTTACCATATCAACTAAATTTCCACCCCAAGTAGAGTTTATTCTGCTGGACTCTTGAAAAACATGATTTTCTACTTCATCCAATCTTCGTCCTGCAAAGATTCCACAGCACTGTGTTTTCTTTCCAAAACTGATTATATCAGGTTCAATTTCTCTAAAATGTTGGTGTGCCCACATTTTTCCCGTAATACCCACACCAGTTTGTACTTCATCATAAATCAGTAAGAAATTATTCTCATCTGATAATTTTTTCAGTTCCTTAAAATATTCTTCTCTAAAATGATTATCACCACCTTCACCCTGTATGGGTTCTAAGATAATACAAGCTACATCATTGGGAAACTCATGGAGTACTTTTTTTAATTCATTGATAGATTGTTTTTCCAAATCTACAACAGTCTGTATATTTTTCTCATCTAAGGGAAAAGTTATACTTGGATTAGTAATTCTAGGCCAATCAAATTTAGGAAAATATTGTACTTTTCGTGGGTCTGGTGAATCTGTTAAAGACATTGTATATCCGGTACGCCCGTGAAAACAGTCTTTCAAATGTACAACGAGATTTTTTGGTACACTTTTGTTATGCATTTGGTTCATTCTCGCCTTCCAATCAAATGCTGTCTTCAATGCATTCTCAACGGCAAGAGAACCTCCCTCTATATAGAAAGCATATGGTAAATAATCAGGTTGTGCTAATCTTCCTATGGTACTCACAAACTTAGCCATTTCTGGAGAATATATATCGGAATTGGCCGGTTTATTAATCGAAGATTTTTTCAGCCTTTCTGAATTTTCTAATACATATGGATGGTTGTATCCAATGGACATAGAAGCATACATTGAAAATAAATCAAGATATTCTTTCCCCGTATTTCCATCTACTAAATAAGAACCGTAACTTTTGTCTAAATCAATGACTGGAGACATTCCATCAGCAAGCATATGTTTACCTATAGTATTTCTCGTATTATTAAAAGTTATTTTTCCCATAAATACCTTTAGTTTGATAAGTCAAACTTAATTCCCTGTGCCAAAGGCAAATCTGTACTCCAATTGATTGTATTGGTCTGTCTACGCATATATTGTTTCCAACTGTCAGATCCTGACTCACGACCGCCACCAGTTTCTTTTTCACCACCAAAAGCTCCCCCAATTTCTGCTCCAGAAGTCCCAATATTTATATTTGCTATTCCACAATCTGAGCCAACAGAAGAGAGAAATTTTTCAGCATTTCTCATATTGAGGGTAAACATAGCGGATGAAAGTCCTTGGGGTACATCATTGTGCATCTTGATAGCTTCATTTAAATCTGAATATTTCATAATGTATAGAATGGGTGCAAATGTTTCTTCTTGAACTATATCCCATTCATTTTTTGCTTTAATTATAGTAGGATAAACATAATTACCAATACATTCAATTGATTTTCCACCAATTAAAACTTCACCACCCGAATCCTTAGCCTTAGAAATTGCTGCTTCAAAATTTGAAACTGCATTTTCATCGACTAATGGTCCCATCAATGTATCATCATTTAATGGGTTTCCAATTTTAACTTGTTCATAAGCGCTTATTAATTTCTCCTCAAATTCTTCATATCTAGACTCATGGATAATAACTCGGCGAGTGCTAGTACAACGTTGCCCAGCTGTTCCAACTGCACCAAAGACTACTGCAGGAATTACCATATCCATATCTGCAGTTTCATCCACAATGATGCAATTATTACCACCTAATTCCAAAATAGTTTTACCAAAACGCTTGGAGATTATTTCACTTACATGTCGACCCATTTTTGTAGAACCAGTAAATGAAACCATAGGAACACGATTATCATTGATCATGCTTTCACCCACAGTTGAACCTCTACCAATGACTGTACTAAAAATATTTGGTACATTATTAATTGATAATACTTCATTACAAATATTTTGGATTGCAACCGCACAAAGAGGTGTTGATGAAGATGGCTTCCATATGGTTGTATTTCCACAAATAGCAGCTATAAATGCGTTCCAGCTCCAAACAGCAACAGGAAAATTGAACGCACTAATTATACCAATAACACCCAGAGGATGCCATTGTTCATACATACGATGGTTTTTCCGTTCGGAGTGCATTGTTTTACCATATAACATTCTAGATTGTCCAACCGCAAAATCTGCAATATCGATCATTTCCTGTACTTCTCCATCTCCTTCCTGTTTAATCTTACCCATTTCTAGGGAGACTAGACTACCCAAAGGATCTTTATAATCTCTAAGAGCATCACCCAATTGTCTAACTACCTGACCTCTTTCAGGAGCAGGAACTTTTCTCCACTCCTTAAAGGCATCAAGTGATCGTTTTACAACTTTTTCATAGTCTTCTGTTGTACACTGATAGACTGATGCAATTATTTCACCATCAGCAGGATTAATTGATTGAATTATTCCTGCATCTGTTGTTTTATTCCATTGATTTGGTCCAGAACAGGAACCATAATTAGTTGCATTAATTCCAAGTTGCTTCAAAATATCCATTCTTTATCCAATTTTTCTATTTTCTTTTTATAATTCACAATTCTTTTATAACGCTTCTTATTGCTTCACAAAGTGCATCAATCTGTTTTGAATTGATTGTCAAAGCAGGCGCCAAACGAACAGTCGAATGATGTGTCTCCTTTGCATATACCCCATGCTCTAATAAGCCTACAGAAACTGCATGCCCATCTAAATGAGGTTCATTATGCATTTCAAAAGCAGTTAGTAGTCCCTTGCCCCTCACTTCTTTAATTTTATCTGGATAATCATTCATAATATCGTTTAGATGACCAATCAGATAGTCACCTTGCATTTTTGCATTTTCAGCTAGCTTCTCTTCGACTAGTACTTTTATTGCGTATGTACCAACAACTGAAGCTAATGGATAACCTCCAAATGTTGATCCTTCACTGCCAGGTGTTAATACTTCCATCACATCTTTTCTTCCAGCAACAAAAGAAACAGGCAATATTCCTCCGCCAGCAGCCTTACCACAACCCATTATGTCTGGTTTTACACCAAATAACTGATGAGCAAAATTTGCGCCAGTTCTTCCAAAGCCTGTTTGAACTTCATCCATGGCTAACAGGATATTATGTTTTTTACATAGTATAGAAACTTTTTTGAAATAATCATCATCCGGTACTATAACTCCCGCTTCACCCTGAATAGGTTCCACCATGAATGCTGCTATTCTATCTCCTGCTCTATTGAATAAGTTTTCTAGTGCAGTAATATCGTTATAAGGTACCAGCTTTATACCTGGAACAAAAGGTCCAAAACCATCTCTGGAATCTAAATCATCTGACATAGAGACTGCAGCAAGAGATCTACCATGAAAATTCCCAGCTGCTCCAACGATAATACAGTTTTCATTTTTTATACCTTTTACGTGATATCCCCAGCGTCTACATATTTTAAACGTCAACTCCCATGATTCTACTCCTGCAACTTTAGGAATAACCTTATCCATATTTGTAATACCGGTTGATGCCAATAAAAATGCACTCATATATTTATGTCTAATGGATCTAGGAACAGTAGGTAGTTTTTCTTCTTTAAGATGTTTTACAACAGCATCCACTATTGTTTGATTTAACTGTCCTTGATTTACAGCTGAGTAACAACAAAGCCCATCAATTAATTCAGTCTCTACATATTTTGTAATATCAACCGGGTCTGGCTTTCTTGCAATTAACGTTGAAGAATCTTTTACCTTTGAAACTACAATATTTTCCAATGGAGCATAATTTTGGCAGCCTCTTTCCTTTTCAATTTTTTCATGTTCAAAAGGTGTAAGGTCTCCAATACGAATACCATTAACGGTTAGATTATCACCGAATCCATTAATTGAGATAGATTCCATATACTAAATCCATATAATTTGAATAAAAAAAGCCTGCGAATTTAATGTCGAATTCCAGTAATTATTAAACGAGATCCCTTATTCTAATTATGTTTAATTATTATTCCATAAATAGATGAGAAGAATACTTTTACAATGATGATTAATTTCATATTAGACCATTTTTCTATAAATCATATTTACACTATTCTTAATTTTCAACTAATGTTATGATTTTATCCGCTACATCAACTCCAGTACAAGTTTCAATACCCTGTAGACCTGGAGAAGAGTTTACTTCTAATATTAATGGTCCACGTTTAGATCTCATTAAATCTACACCCGCAGTTGACAGCCCTAGAATTTTTGAAGCATTCACTGACATTTCAATTTCATCTTCAGTTAAATCTATTTTTTCAGTTCTGCCACCTCGATGTACGTTAGAACGAAATTCACCTTCCGGTGCAATTCTTCGCATAGCGGCAACAACTTTATCCCCTACAACAAATGCACGAATATCAGTTCCACTTGATTCTTCAATAAATTCCTGGACCATAATATCAACATCCATTTGTCTAAATGCGATCATCACAGATTCTGCAGCTTTTCTATTTTCAGCTAATACAATTCCTTGACCTTGTGTACCCTGAAGAAGTTTAATGACCAATGGACCATTCCCTACTTTTTCAATTACACTTTTAATATCTTTTGTATGGCTTGCAAATCCGGTAACAGGCATATCTATACCTTCTCTTGCTAAAATCTGTAAAGAAAATAGTTTATCTCTTGATTTTGTAATCGATACTGAAGGGTTCAAGCAATAACTGTCCATCATTTCAAACTGTCTAACAACAGCAGTACCATAAAAGGTATTTGATGCACCAATTCTTGGTATAACCACATCTGGTTTAGATAGTGACTGCCCCCCATAATAGACTATTGGATTATGTGAAGTGATATTCATATAGCAACGCATGTAATCAATAACTCGCACATCGTGACCGCGTTTCTTTCCGGATTCAACTAATCTTGATGTCGAATACAAATTCTTATTTCTTGATAGAATATAGATGTTCATTAATTCTAATTTGGCATGTCCATTATGTAGGATTTATGCGGATATACAATATACTTTTTTTTCAGGCTTTTACGTCCTATTAACATAGGATGAGTTAACTTGCTTCTGCGTGCTAGGGTTACTTCTGTAATCCATGAATTTTTTCCTAATTTTATTTTGAGTTCTATCGTTGGGCGTATTTCAGTTTTTCCAAAAGAATTTGTTATTTTTTTATACCCCACTATGGGTGTTTTGATGTTTAGGAATTTTCTTGATTGATAAACCCGGAATTTGATCCATTTTTGATTATTGTTTTCAAATTCAACGATATGTGTTGCATGTAGTGCTGAACTCCTAGCGCCGGTATCAATTTTAGCTTTAATTGCAAAATTTGAGAATTCAGGGAATATGACCCACTCACTCCAACCAATAGCTTTATATTTTTTATTTTTTTTCAGTTTTATTTTTGCCATCATTTGGCAAAGAAATTACAAGTGACAAAAAAATTCTGAGATAGAATTTAGATCTTAACCACCTTCTTGTTTCATTGGATCAACAAACCTATCTAATGGAGGTAAATTAATGATTTCACGGCTAAAATAATCCGCAATTGTTGAAATTATATCGGCTATACTAATTAGTCCGACAGGTTGAAAATTATCATTTACAATTGGTACGTGTCTAAAACCACCTATATGCATTTTATTAAGAGCATAAGCTAAAGGGTCTTCAGGGGATAAATATTCTGGGCTTTCTGTCATAAACTCATCAACAGTAACCAGATCAAAATCAAAACCTTTTCCTGTTACCTTTAAGAGAATATCTCTTTCGGTTAAAATTCCTTTCAAACTGCCATTTTTGACAATGAGTAAACAATTTTGTTTTTCTTTTTGCAGCTGTTTTAAAGCATTTTTCAGATTTGTACCTATTTCTGCAGTTAGAGGAGGTACAAGACCTAAAGATGCTATCGGATCCTGTATTCTTACAGCTTCTTTCATTTCAGGCTCTTCATCAATGGACTCAAGGCCTTCGATCCATTGGTCATCATCATCCGAACTCAATTGAAAATCAAAATACATAATCATGAATATAGATTGTCAAACAATGAAAAACAATACCCTTAATCATGTGTTGATTTTGCCTCTATGTATACAGCAGTACCAAAGGCAAGAAATTCGGCCATTCCAGACATAATAGTTGATGTAGTAAATCTTAAGCATACAATACCATTTGCACCCAGATTTTCAGCTTCTGCTCTCATTCTGTCTAGTGCTTGTTCTCTAGATTCTCCAAGCATTTTTGTGTATTCATGAACTTCTCCACCAACAATATTTCTTAAACCAGCCAAGATGTCAGTGCCAATATGACGGGCACGAATTGTACTACCTTGGACCATGCCATAAGTTTTTTTAATCCGATAATCTTCAAATTTATCTTGTGTGGTAATTAACAAACTTATCTCTCTATATTTTTTGAATAATACTTATCTTCTTGATTAGTAGTCTTATCAATCAAAGCCAAAATAAACAAAAAAAGGATCCCAATAATAAATGATATCTGAAACATTGATTTGGATGGCTCAAATAATTGCACATAAAGGTTTATAATTTGCAGAAAAAAAATACCAAAGCCTGAATAACCTATAATTCTTAAGGCGAGTTTAATTTTATCCATATCGGGAAATTACAACATAATTTTGATTAAATAATAAAAAGTCGGGGTGAGAGGATTCGAACCTCCGACCTCGTCGTCCCGAACGACGCGCGCTAACCGGACTGCGCCACACCCCGATCATTTAAAAGAAAAATTTTAGAAATAAGAACCCTCCAATAAATAAAATAGTAAAACCTATCGATAATAGATTAAAATAATTTTCAATAAAATTCTGAATAGATTCACCAAATTTTTTAATTAGACCCGCAACTAAATAAAATCGCGCACTTCTACTTACAATACAAGCTAATAAAAAAAAGGGGAAGTTAATGTTAAAAGCACCAGCGCTAACTGTGAATAATTTGAATGGAATTGGTGTAAATCCTGCTGTAAAAACAATCATAAAATTATATTCATCATATAATAATTTTATTTTGTTAAACCCTTCCACATTGAAACCAGGTATATGATCAAAGAAAAATTGAGCAAAACTAGAAAAAATGCCAATATCTTCCCACCAAATCCACATTCCAATTCCATATCCAATTATTGCCCCAGTAATTGAGCCCACACTGCAAATAAAAGCAAAAGTATAAGAGTGACTCCTCTTACCTAATGCAAGAGGGATTAATAATATATCTGGCGGTATTGGGAAAAATGACGCTTCTGCAGTTGATATTATACCTAATGCCTTTGGTCCAGATGGTTTATCAGCCCAAGATAAAACCCAATGATAAATTTGGCGCAATATTTTCATATAATTTTGGAAATTTAATTGCTGTAAAAAATACCTATAGCAGACATTATTTCTCTTTGGTATGTCCTTCCAGAAGGGCGATTTAAAAGCCTGCTATCAGCAACCATGGCACTCGAACCACCTCCATCAAGATTTAATGCTTCTTCGCAATCAAATTGTTGCATCAGGAGTGCCAATTCTTCTAAATATACCCCACGGCTATCTGGCTGTCTTCCATCTACAACCATGAGTACAAGTTCATTCATCTTTGTGTAACCAATTGCAGAACGCGGTTGTACACCCGCAATTGGAGTATTAAAAAATACTTCTTCTTCAACAGTTACTCGAATATTTCCATCGTTGATCAATACTGGTCCAGCATGAATTGCTTCCCTTACCTTCCAGATATCTCCCAGCTTAAATGGTAGTGACTCTATTGGCAACCCAGGCCTATTATTTAACGGCTCTAACCACTCAAAAATGGAATCATTTTTTGTAGAGCACCAGGCAATATCAACACTGCCATCTGTTTTTATGCCAAACGCACCACGACTGATAAAATACCTTGACTGATCTCTAATAATTGAAGGACTAGATGGTTCTTCAAGAATACCATTTGTTTTTAACAGACCTACATGTTGCGCTGGATTTTTATCCATTAAAAAATATCCACCATTTATAACAATTCGTGCTCCGGAATTTTCTAAAAAATGTAAGGGCGTATTTTTACGATCAGTATCAGTTGAAGATAAAATTCTTACAGATATTTGTTCACTGGATAAATCAACAATTGCAACCCAGGCCTTCAAAGGCATACTTTTATTTTCTCCAGCAAAGACAGTAATACCATCAGGAAGATCCAAATCAAATTCCGTCCAATTCATTTGAATCTCCATTTTACGTACTACGGGCTCGCACGCCAATAGGAATGCAAAAAATATAATAATAGAATTTTTCAATATATTATCTTGGTGAGATAGAGTTTATAATCTCAAACTTTTTTGAACCTATTATAGTCCCATCCGAATCCAGTACATCCACCCTCCATTTTCCAACTTGATTTCTTAAGATTGTCTTTTTAGTCCAGGAACGATAAATATTTGACTTTTTAATATTATATCGTATTTGAGTCATTAATCGATCTTCATAAAACCAGGCATGCTTGACTTCTTGCTTTCCTCCTCTATTTTGTATTCTAGTATAACAGTAGAGTGAATCAACATTCTTACTAAAATACACATCAGTACCAACAGGAACACGATCTATAACATTTTTGCAAATCTGTATATCACGCAAACGCAAAATATCCTTTTGCTTTTCTTCTTCTTTATTTAATTTTTTTTCTATGTCAGACTGTGGTTTTGATTCCAGTATTTCTTGCTTAGTGTTGGGTAATTCTTTTTTGTTGGGGTTATATTTAATTGTGAGGTTTTGTGGTTTAATATCAGTCTCTAAGGGTTGAATAGGCCGGGAATTTGTCATAGGCTTTATGATAATTTTATCTGGATTGATAGGTTTTGTCTCGATCATAGTATTATTCTCATATGATTTTTGTGAATCAAATGGACTGAGAAACATAAAAACTAAATAAATAATTGCTAAAGGTATAGTTGTTCGGGGAATTTTAAGCCAGAAGGAAACCCCAACCAAGATAACTAGGCTAAGTGTTACAAAAATAGATATTGAATTAATCATTTTGTTTTTCTTATAGATCCTAAATTTATAATTATAAATTTAACAATTGTTATATATACAAATCAAAAATTCCACAAATACTTCAATGGGAAGAAAGCTTTGAGACTCCTATTCTTGAATATAGAAAATCTATTTTAAGATCACCATTTTTCTTGTTTTAGTAAAATGACCCGCATGGATTGTATAAAAGTACAATCCTGACCCAATATAATTCCCATAATAATCTGTTCCATACCATATTATTGTTTTATACCCAGGCTCTTGTACTTCATTAAGTATCACAGAGACTTCACGACCTAAAATATCATAAATTGCCAATTTTACATGACTTGTTTTAGGTAATCCATAAACTATCCTAGTGGATGGATTAAATGGGTTAGGATAATTTTGGAGCAATGAAAACTGTGTAGGTATTGAAAAGTTCTCATCAATAAACAGATTAGGATCAGGATATATTATTGTATCGGAAAAACTGCTTATATTGCCAGAATAATCTGATGCTGATAATCTGTAATAAAAAGTCGTTCCTTCTTGGAAGGTTGTATCATAGAAAAATGTATTATTAACAAAAAATGAGAGATAGTCTTCAGTAGTGAATGATGAATCTCTGGATTTATCTAGAATATACGTTGCTATATCTTGCTCCTGATTTGAATTCCAAGAAATAATCAATCGATTATTTGTTCTTTGAGCACTTAATTCCATTGGCGCTACTGGTGAAAGATTATCAATAGAGAATCCTTCCAAGGTATTTGACCAAACTAATGTATCTGCATTTTCTAATATAGTTGAGATTATAAAAACAGAGTTGCAAAGGCTATCTGATGAAAAATTGCATATTGTTGGAATTTGACTATGATAGTTTGATTGTTGATTAGCTGATAGATAAGTAACAGAGTCCCATTGAAATCCAGCACTGTCGGTATTTAACCGGAAAATAGTATATCCATTTATCGTATCCGAAGTTTCAACTCCATCAAACTTACTTGGTAAAAAACTCAAATCAAGGCTAAAGCCTTCATCATCAGGAGTATCAGTTATATCATATACTATTGGATAGGAAGCGAGCTGAGAAAGACCAGAAACATGAATGTTAATATATGGTTGAGTAGGATCATTTGTCTCTAAAATTATATCTGAACTCAAGTTTCCTGTATTATTAGGATTGAAGATAATGGAAAGAGTATCGAACTGTCCTGGATTTAAAACAACCGGTATTCCAAAATTTGGATGGATCATATCATCTTCAATTATTATATCTGAAATGACTAGATTAGAGTATCCATTATTTACGATTTCAAAATCAGTAATAACTGGATGATATGGATAAGTATTAGTAAAGCTGATACTGTCTCTTAAAAGATTCGCAACTGGAAAATTCCCAATATTATTTCTGCCAGGTGTCGGGTATAATTCTATCCAAGTATCTGCACCATCCCTATATCTACCGAAAGAAATATCTACTTTTTGACTATCGAAAATAATAGAATCTAGAACTAAGCTATCTTGTTTATTAATAAGAAATATTTGACCTCCATTACCATCCAATGCTAAGTCGATATGATTAAATCCTTGTAAACTGTCACTGTCATTCCAAAATAGTTTTAGTTCACCTGGGTAAAGAAAAATCTCTGTAGTATCATCAATAATAGTATAATTTGGATCGTGTAAGTTAGTAGCCAACATCATCCCATTTAGATAAACTATGCTATCACTACCATTGTAAATCTCTATAAAACTTTCGACATCACCATAATTATCAATACAACAGGTATCATTTTTTGCAAGAAATTCATTAATCATCAGTGATCTTCTTGATAGAATGGTAGGATTGAGTCTAAATATTGTGTCACTCTGGAGTGAGTCTATATAAATAGTCTGAGAAAGTGAGTTTAAATTTTCCCAGGAAAATATCTGGCTATCAAAATCTGAGACTGCGGTAATAATAACTGGAGTATTACTAAAGTAGATTCCTGTCCATGGAAATTCATCAATTGTTATGGTGCTTATTTGAACAGAACCTTCATATGAGTCCGGTACATCAATAGTAACACTATAGGTAGTGTCTAGCTCAAATTTATTTTTTATATGATTAATTACATGGTTTGGACGCTCTATAAAATAATTTCTGACATTATTTACCCCAACGTCCCAATCAATTATTGATCCACTCCAACGTTCAGTATGATATTCGATATCTGGAGCAATTATTCCCACAAGTGAGTCAAGAACACCTAGTGAATTTTCATTTAAAAATGTTGTATTTAACAAATCTGAAAAGCGATTTATAAAGTCAATTTTACCCTGATTATTTCGTAGTATAGCTCTAATAACTCTATTGTTACTACCGGCTCCAATTCTTGGCCCTTCTAATCCTGTCGACCAGTTTAAATAATCAGTAGAAACATCTCCCCAATTTATTCCTGAATAAATATACTCTATTCCAAGTCCATGATCTGTATCCCATAGAAGCCAACGCCATTTATCCTCTCCCGAGCTGGGACGAAATAATTTCATATTATTAGTGAGCCAATCAAAATTGCCAACAAAAATTTCTAATAACCAATAATCTAAAAACTCCTCATAGTAAATGTTTTCTTTTAAATATTCAAAATTAACGGAAAGACTCATATCTTCTGATTCAATAAAAGTTTCAAACGCATCATATGCTTGCCAGTCACCTTCAATCGCATTCTTATTAGATGGGTAACCAAACGCTCTTTCCAAAAGGTCAATATCCTCATAATCGAATAACTCTTCAATATAAAATCTATCTTGCTTCTCTCTGAGATGATATATTCCCCAATATGAATTATTTATATATACATGTACAGACTGAAATGATGAATATCCACCGTGTGGATAAAGTTGACTGTAAACAGATTGTATAACCCCATCTCGAAGATGGGCTCTATTATTATTTCCATATTCTGGAAATCTGTCATTACTTGCATTCCTAAGAATTAGTCTTTTGTACCTATTATAAGTCCTATTTGAGAATATTGGATATTCAATGTAAGATTGGCCGTATTGTGCTTTAAACTCTATTCTGTATGGGTTCTGTGTTGAGTTCGTACCATGGCGTTCAATACCTGCATCAGTACTAAACCCTAGTTCTCCATCTTGATCAAAATAAGTCACATGTAGATTATATTCATCTAGCCCAATTGGAAAATCATCAGGATCAATCACTAGTGCCATAACTGGCAAATTATAATTAGTGTTAATTAAATAATAAAATGTTTGAATTCTGCTTGGTAATAGACCAGGCTCAATCGTCATTATACGTAAAACAGTTGGTTCTGAAAGTGTTATTGGCTCATAATATTGCATTGAGTTAATATCTAGATTACTTCCATCAAGACTGAAATAAATATCAATATCTTCAGTGTCAGACAATATTTCAACAACAATATCTTCTTCATAAACTCCAGATTCTATGGATACAAAAGCTTCCTGAGAATATTCACTTGAATCATGCGGAAGATTAAACACTCCGGGCGTAGGATTATCCATTAAACCCCATATTCCATTATAATTTGGATACCTACCATAACTGAAATCAGTTTGCTGTTGGCTAAAGTATATAGAATCAATCAATAATTGGTCAGGATTTGTAAGTAGTATTTCTTCACCAACCGAACTAAGTTTAAAATTTAAATGGCCAACTCCTTGCTCTTCATCGTTATCAGCCCAAAGTAATAAAAGAGAGTCCGGGTAAAGATATATAGAGTCGGAAAACTGAAATTTAAAAGGATCAGATTCATTATCACTCAAATACCAACCATATAGATTTATAATATCATCCGAATAATTTGCTAACTCTAACCAATCATCAAAATCTCCATTATTGTCAGCTATAGTACTATCATTTGAAGCCATAAATTCGTTGATTACAATTTGAGCAGATAAAAATTGACAAACTAAATTAAAAATGATAACAATTAGATTAAACTTCAAAAATTCTTATTCTACTTCATTAAAAATATTTTCAACTAGAACCTTAGACAAATCTGATACATTGAAGTCTAGACTAATCGTTCCAAGATTGTATAAAACTAGCGTAATATTACAAACTATGCCAATATAGTAAAAAGGGGCATTTTAGCCCCTCTTTATTATCAGTAAAGTCGTTTGTCATTAATGTCGGAGCGACAGGATTTGAACCTGCGACCCCGTGCACCCCATGCACGTGCGCTACCGGGCTGCGCCACGCTCCGTTAATTCATTCAGAAATAATTTTTAAAATTGATTCCAAATCTTCTTTAATTTTATTGAAGATAACCTGTTGCTTCTCATTGAAAGATTCAGAATTTTCTGATTTTTCTAGAATGGATTCTCCCTTAGCTATAACAGATCTAGCTCCTTCAATGGTGAATTTTTTATTGTAAAGTAAGTCTTTTATATTAAGAATAACATCAATGTCTTTTTGCCTGTAAGTTCTATTCCCAGCTCGGTTTTTTGGCGGCTTTAATTGCGAAAATTCAGTTTCCCAATACCTCAGAACATAAGCTTTCAATTCCGTAAGTTCACTTACCTCTCCAATTGAATAATAAAGTTTTTTTACTTTTGGTTGTATCTTCGCCATATTCAAATTTACTTAAAGTTATACTTTAAATTAATAAAGACCAGATCTATGATCAAGATAAATGAAATTAGATCGTGTTTTTATAAGAATTATAAAGTGAATGTAATAATTGCGGAGTTTTTGCGATAAGAGTAGGGTCTTCTACCATAGCGATCCTTAGTTCTGTCTTACCTTTATTTGAGTCTAAATAAAATCCGCTCATTGGTGCAAGTAATAGAGTGAAATAATTTCCTTCAATATTTACTTTTCCACTTGAAGCACAATATTTAACAAACTCAAAAGAATCAAATCCATCATCGCATATAGATCTAAAATCAATCACAAAATATATTGCAGCTTCAGGATGTGTTACGATTAACCCGGGGATTTTATCTATGAGCTTTCTCCTAAGAAAAATCATAAGCGATTTATAGTATTCTCGCTGTTTTGCATACCATTGGTGTAATCTTTCATGAGATTCAAGTGCCATTGCACCAAATATGTGCTGTCCAATAGAATTGGCACACAAATTAGCCGTATATTCTGAAACTGCAGCCGTATGAAATTCTTTATTGTCTGTCACTAATCCGCCAATACGTAAACCACACGCATTCCAAACTTTTGAAGCTGATTCAATACTAATCCTTAGACCAGTGATACCAGGAATATCTTCTTCTGATATTTTCCAAATACTTGATGTTTTATTTTTACCATAATAAAGTTGACGATATGCTTCGTCACTTACTATCCAAACATTATGTTTCACACAAATTTTTGCAATTTCGATTAATTCCTTCTGTGAAATGAATTGGCCGGTTGGGTTATCTGCTGGAATTATAATTAAAGCACCTGGATGATTTTCGATTATTCTATTTTCTAGTTGAGTTAAAGAAACTTGACTAAAATAGCCATTTTCATCTATTTCACGATTAACAGTAGTTACAGGTATCGATAACCGTTTGCTGAATTCAATGTAATTAGTATAGACAGGCTCCACTAACATTAATGGCTTTTTAGAAGAAGGTCCACACACACCAAGCATCATAAGTTCCATCGCTTGAGAACCACCATCAGTTATCATACAGTGCAGGTTAGAAGTATCTACTCCTTCTGAACTTATGATATTTAGAAAAGCACTCCTTGCTTCAGTGGTGCCTACACTTGGGCTATATTTTATAATACCATCATCAAAAGCATTTTCTCCTAATTCAAACATTCTTTTCTTCATTGCGGGGTACATTGGTAAAGGTACATTCCCAATTGCAAGATTCACGACTTGAATATCGTCTTTATCCTTCCTTTCCGAAAACATGATCTGCGCTTGACGAATCGCAGAAGGAGTTCTAGATTGAAAATGTGATGATATATTGCTTGTCATAAAATATTGTATAGTAATTTATTTATGAAGATCATGAAAATAAAAACGGTGAAAATGCTTATTCAGTATCTCCACCGTTTTATTAGAATGTTAGGTTAAAATTAGAATCGACGTTTTTTAAAAGGTTTTCTACCTCCCCTGTTTCCATCACGACGGGGACGTTTTGGACGTTCCACATAACCTTCAGGTTTTTCAAGCAAGGCTTTTCGACTAAAATCCAACCTACCCTGATCATCAATTTTGATTAATTTCACACGAACTTCGTCTCCTGGCTTGAGAACATCTTCTACTTTTTCTACCCTATGCCACTCCAATTCTGAAATATGGACCATTCCTTCACGACCGGGTACAAATTCCACAAATGCACCAAAAGTCATTAGACGAGTAACAGTTGCATCAAATTCCATTCCCACTTCCGGTTCAAACGTTAAGGCTTGGACCAATTCAATGGCATCATTGCATTTATCGGTATTTTCCCCAGCAATCGTAACAATACCATCGTCATCAACATTAATCTCACATTCAGTATCTTCAATGATTTTTTTGATGTTTTTACCACCAGGCCCAATTAATGCACCAATCTTTTCCGGATTAATTGTGATTGACATAATTCGTGGTGCATATGGAGAAATATCATTTGGCTGAGCCATTGCTTCGTTCATTTTACCAAGAATATGCAACCTACCTTCACGGGCTTGTTCAAGTGCCTGTTCCATTAACTCAAAGGATAAACCTTCAATTTTCAGATCAAGCTGTATCGCTGTTATTCCTTCTTCTGAACCGGCAACTTTGAAGTCCATATCACCAAGATGATCTTCCATTCCTAATATATCACTTAGAATTGCATGACGTTCTCCATCTGTAATAAGACCCATGGCTATTCCTGCTACGTGATTTTTCAAAGGTGCTCCTGCACTCATAAGTGCTAAAGAACCGCCACATACAGATGCCATTGATGATGAACCGTTCGATTCCATGATCTCTGAAACAATTCGAATTGTGTATGGAAAATCATCATATTCAGGAAGTACAGGCTTAATTGCTCTTTGAGCTAGATTCCCATGTCCAATTTCCCGGCGACCTGTAAATCCAATACGTCCAACCTCGCCAACACAATAAGGTGGGAAGTTATAATGAAGATAATAAGATTTTTTATAATCTTCATCCATACTGTCAATAATTAATTCATCGCTTTTGGAACCTAATGTAGTCACAACTAAAGCTTGTGTTTCTCCACGTGTAAATAATACAGAACCATGGGTCCTATTTAATATATCCGGTTCAATAGTGATTTCACGAATATCCGTTGTCGATCTTCCATCGCTTCGAACACCTGTAGCTAATACTTGTTCACGAAATGCAGTTTTAAATCGATCATCGATTATAGATTTAATGCTTCCACCTTCATCAGGAAATTCTTCTTCCATAGATTCCAGAGTAGCAGACACCATGTCATCTTTTGCATCAGAACGTTCATGTTTATCGACAATTTTGACAATATCATCGATTTGACTTCCAATTTTTCCATCGACTGCAGATAATAATGTTTCATCTGGCTCAGAAATTACAATTTCATCTTTGACCACATCCATAGAAGCAACGAGTTCATTTTGCATATCAATTATTTCTTTAATGACAGCATGAGCCTGTTTCAAAGCATCTAGCATTTCAGATTCTGAAATACAATCTGCTTCACCTTCTACCATAACAACTGTCTCACTGTTACCAGAAACAACCATTTCCATATCGGAATCTTGTTGTTCATTTCGGGTTGGATTAATGACATATACTCCATCGACACGTCCAACACGGACAGTTGCAATGGGACCATTCCAAGGGATTGTGGAAGTCATTAAAGCAGCAGATGCACCGACTCCTGCCAATACATCAGCCATATTTTCACCATCACTCTGCAGGACAGTAATCATCACTTGGGTTTCATTTTTAAACCCCTTTGGAAACAATGGTCGGATAGGTCGGTCTGTTAACCGACTAGTCAAAACTTCATGTTCTGAAGGCCTTGCTTCACGTTTAAAAAATCCGCCAGGGATTTTCCCACCAGCATAATGTTTTTCCCTGTATTCTACTTGCAGAGGGAAAAAATCAATATCTTCTCTTGGTTCCTTAGCAGCATTTACTGCAGCAAGGACAGTTGTCTCTCCATAGGTTACCAAAACGGAACCATTACTTTGACGGGCAATTCTTCCCGTTTCCAATCGCATAGTCTTCCCAGCGATTGTTCTTTCTTTACTTTTCATTTTCTATTTTCTTCTTTTCTTACGAGTTCTCTTTCTTACTAACCTCTGATTGACAACTCTTTTACTAAATTAACATAAGATTCTGCATTTGTACGCATGATGTACTTCAGCATTTTCTTTCTTTTTGAAACCAACTGAACCAATCCACGACGTGTGTGGTGATCTTTCTTATGATCTTTTACATGGTTAGTTAATTCTCTTATACGATGAGTTAGAATAGCAACCTGGACTTCCGGCGCACCTGAATCGTTCGCATCTTTTCCGAATTGCTCAACGTAATTTTGTTTTTCTTCTTTTGTGATAGGCATTTTTTTCTCCTATTCATACTTGCCCTGTAACTCAAGGCATATTTGTTTATCTTTAAATAACTGTAGCTTTAATTCTTCAGGGGATGGGAATTTTTTTTCGTCCCTAATTCTCTCTAAAAACTCTACTCTAATTTCTTTCCCATACAAGTCAATGATATTATCATTAAAAAAGTGAATCTCCATTACAAGATCTTCTTCATTGAAGGTGGGCCTTATCCCGAAATTACACATACCAAACAATTGAAGTCCATTAATCCTTCCACGTATAAAATATACCCCAGGATTAGGCATGAGCTGGTTTTTCTCCAAAGGAATAACATTTGCAGTTGGGAAATCTAAATCTTTACCCCTTCCTGCACCACGAACTACGGTTGCAAAAAATCCAAATACAGAACCCAATTCAAAATTCGCTCTACGGACAAATCCATCCTTAATCAATTTACGAATATGAGTACTGGAAATGATATGTCCATCATCGGAAACAGGTTCAACAACTTCCAATTCAATTTCTTTTCTTAAACAGTATGTCATTAAAAATTCTGGACTACCTTCACGTTTATATCCAAAATGATGGTCATAACCAACAATCATATAACAAGGATTAAAATATGGGAGTACTGTTTTATCTAAAAACTCACCTGCAGTTGTTTTTGAAAAAGCCTGTGTAAAGTTAATGACATAGACTAGACTCAGGCCCAGTTCTTGGATAATTTCTAATTTTTGATCAATTCCCATTATGAGTGATAGTTTATCTGCATCGGGGTCTAGTATATGACGAGGATGAGGGTCGAATGTGACCAAAACTGAAGGTACATTCAAAGCGTGTGCATGATTAACTACAGATGTTAATATATTGTGGTGTCCCCGATGAATGCCATCATAAGAACCAATAGTAACTACAGATGAATCTAATGGTTTAAATTGATCTAAATTGTAGATGATTTCCATAATGATTCAAATAATTGAATACTTTGGGATTCATCAATAGAAAATCCGCCAACCTGCGTACGAACCAATGATTTTAAATATCCCACGGTTCCTAGTTTTTTTGCGATATCTTTACCCAATACGCGAACATAAGTACCCTTTGAACAAGTCACTGAAAATGTGATTTTTTCCTCAGTTATATCTAGTAATTGGATATCACGAACGTATATATCTTTAGGCTCACGCTTTACATTGATATTTTTCCGGGCGAGTTTATATAGACGTTCCCCATTAACTTTTTTCGCAGAAAACATAGGTGGCGTTTGCTTTGAATGCCCTAAAAACGAATTTAAGACTATCTGAACATTTTCCATTTCCAATACAGGCACTGGTTTTTTTCTAATTACTTTACCTTCTATATCAAGAGTATTGGTTTCTTGACCAAGTAACAGCAACGCAACATAGGACTTATCTTCAGCAGAAATTGTATTCAGTTGTTTAGTGTCTGAACCAGTTCCAATAATAAGCACACCCTCTGCAAATGGATCTAATGTACCACCATGACCTACTTTTTTCTCTTGAATAATACCACGAATCTTTTTTACGACATCAAATGATGTCCAACCCACTGGTTTATGAATATTTAGTATCATTGTCTTTTTTAGGTATATCTATATCATGTAATATCTTATTGAGCTGATCTTCATAAATAAGGCTTTTATCATGGTAGAAATGTAAATCCGGGATACTTTTAATTTGAAGCTCCGGTCCCATATATTTCTTAAATGCTTTTCTTTTCTGGTTAATCGCTATATTAATATCTTGATCCGATTTTTTCCTATTTAATACACTGTAATAAACTTTTGCTGAGCGAAGGTCTGGTGCTATATCTACATTTGTAAATGTTATAAAACCCAAATGGGATAGATCAATATATTTTGTTAGAATGCCGCTTAAAATATCGAGAACTTGATTTCCTACCCTTTCCACACGGCTGTAGGGTCTATTTTTGTTCAATTTATTTCCAGTTTACGTTTGACTTCTCTTACTTCGTAAACTTCTATAATATCACCTTCTTGAAATTTCTTAATACCATCGATGCCAATTCCACACTCCAAGCCATCTTTAACCTCTTTAGCATCATCTTTATGTCGTTTTAATGAGTTGATTAACCCTTCAGCTAATAAATCGCCATCACGAGTTACTCTTGCTTTTCCATTTCTTATAATTAAACCCTCAACAACTTTACACCCAGCAATAAATCCAATTTTTGGAATTTTAAATTGAGTTAACACCTCTGCCTTACCAAGACTGCTTTCTACTTTATCAGGCTCCAGCATACCTTCCAATGCCATGGTTAACTCCTCAACAGCCTGATAGATTACATTATACGTTCTAATATCCACACCCGCCTGTCTAGCCTGTAACCTTGCATTTGAACTTACTTGTACATGAAAACCAATAATAACTGCCTGAGAAGCTTCCGCTAATAGAACATCTGATTCTGTTACCATTCCAACGGCCTTATGAATTACCTTAACTCCTACTTCTGAAGTATTAAGTTTTTCCAATGTTTCTGCTAATGCTTCAACTGAACCATCTACATCACCTTTTATAACTAATGGTAGTGTTTTCATGGTTCCTTCTTTAATTAATGATGACATGCGGTCTAAAGAAAAAGCCATTTTCTTCTGTTCTATTTCACGACGAATTCTTTGACGTTCACCGGAAATTCTTTTCAATTCTTTTTCATCATTTACAACTGCAAAAATATCTGCGGCTTGTGGCACATTTTCATATCCTTGAATTTGGACTGCATCTGAAGGACCAGATTCGTTTAAACGAACACCGTGTTCGTTTGTTATTGCACGAACCTTTCCAGGGAAATCACCACAAATAAATGGGTCACCAACCTTCAATGTACCTTTTTGAATTAATACCGTACCAACAGGACCAAGACCTTTATCCAATCTTGAATCAATAACAGTTCCTCTAGCATTGCAATCTTTATTTGCTTTTAAATCAAGTACTTCTGTTTCTAATAAAATACTTTCCATGAGATTATCGATTCCCTTACCAGTTTTAGCACTGATTTCAATATCTTGAATTTTACCACCCCAAGACTCTGTAAGTACCTCATGTTCCGATAATGAACGTCGAACCTTTTCCGGATCAGCTCCAGGTTTATCCATTTTATTTATGGCAACAACCATAGGTACACCTGCTGCTTTTGTATGAGAAATAGCCTCAATAGTTTGGGGCATAACTGCATCATCTGCTGCTACAACAAGAATAACTATATCTGTAACTTGTGCACCACGGGCACGCATTGCTGTAAATGCCTCATGACCTGGAGTATCTAGGAATGTTATTCTACGTTCATTGTAATTGACTTTATATGCACCAATATGCTGTGTAATCCCACCAGATTCTCCTTCAGCAACATTGGTTTCTCTTATATGGTCTAACAAACTTGTTTTTCCATGATCTAAGTGCCCCATAACTGTCACAATTGGTGCACGTGGAAAAGCATTTTTTAAATCTTCTTCGGTCTCTTCAAATGAAAATAATTCTTCACCAACATCCGTAATTTTTTCTGCTGTAAAATCAAAATTATCTGCCAAAAGTTCAATAAGATCCCAATCAATTCTTTGGTTCTTTGTCACTAACACTCCAAGTTCAATACAGGTTTGAATTATATCACTGGATGTGACTTCAAAAATCTTTGCTAATTCTTCAACATTAGAAAATTCAGCAATCTGTATAGTAGGCTTATCAACAACTTCTTGAATTTCATCTTCAGCTTTAAATTTTGATTTTTTATGTGATTTTTTCCTGGTCTTGGTATCCATCTTTGCCAGAATACCCTTTACCTTAGTTTTAACAGATTGTTGAACCTTATCTTCTTTCTTTTTTTGTTTACCAGATGATTGTTTACTAGTTCCTACGCCAATTTCTGATTGTATATCAGTCAAATTGATTGAACGTAATTTTTTTGTGGATTTAAATTTCTTTTTTAATGCTTTTGCTTTTTTGTTTGAAGCTGCCTTATGAGCTTTCTCTTTTTCTTCTTGCACTTTTTTAAGAGCTTCCGCTTCTTCTTTTCTTCTTGCGGCTTCATCTTCTAATCTTTGTGCCTCTATTTCTTCTTCTTTCTTCCTATCTTTTTCGACTTTTTCTTTCTTTTCACTTTCTTTTATCTCTATTTTGCGTTGTTGATTCAAAGACAAGAGCTCTAATTTCTTCGAGCTCTTTTGCCGTTCTTTGAGCCGTGTGTCATGGATTTCACGCCTAACTTGTTCTTTCCTAAAGCGATCTACTTGCTCTTTATCTTTAGCAAATTCTTCCATAATCATCTGATGAACAGTTTCATCAACAGGTGACATATGGCTGGATACATCAACTTTTTTTGATTTTAAGAAACTGAGAATGTCTGTATGAGAAATGTTCAGTGATTTTGCAATCTGAAATATTCGGATTTTTCCCATATTTTATTGTACACCTTCAGATAAGGAGTCTTCATTCTCCATAGTTTTTTCGGACTTAACTTCTTGAGATTCATCTATTTCTTCACTGTTTTCTAATGTTTTATCAGAAGAATCTTTATCGTCAATATCATCATCTTCAGATGACGTAAGAATTTGTGCAATATCTGGTAACTCGGTATCTTCTTCATCGCTTTCAGTTTCAATTTTTCTCTCAACAAAAGATTGTACTGCCTCATAAATGACATCTAAACTGTCTTCATCCATACCATCCACTGACAATAGATCTTCCATATCTGATTCTAGTAGTTCGGAAACAATATTCACTCCTGCTCCGCTTAAAGCTTTTGCTTCATCTACTTTAATTCCATCAATATCTTCTAATGAAGTTTTTTGATCTTCCTGAATTCGTTCATATTCTTCTACTCCGTACGCATCAATTCTATAGTCTGTTATTTTAGAAGCTAGGTTAACATTCATACCATTACGTCCTATAGCTGAATCAAGACTTTCATCTTCAAAAAGAGCAACACAGTATTTCTTATCATCATCAATAAATAATTTAACTGGTTTGGCAGGTGATAATGCACGACTTACAAGTATCTCAGGTTGTTCGCTATAGTTTACAATATCAATTTTTTCATTATTTAATTCACGAACAATAGCTTGAATTCGGCCTCCTCTCATTCCTACACATGCCCCTACAGGATCAATTCTACGATCATTAGAGCGAACAATAATTTTTGCTCTTTCACCTGGATGTCTAGCAATTGCCTTTATGTCAATAATACCATCATCAATTTCAGGAACTTCTTTTTCGAATAATTTTAATAAAAAGTGATTGTCACTACGTGATACAACAATATCTGGTCCTTTGGGCGTCACTTCCACAGACTTAATTACTGTTTGCACCGTATCACCTCTGCGAAATCTTTCAGACTTAATTTGTTCACTTTTCGGCATCCGAAGTTCTGCCTGTTCTATATTTATATATATACTATCTCGTTGAACCTGATGTACAACTCCAATAACAATTTCGCCTATTCTGGTTGCATAATCTTCATAGATATAATTTCTTTCAACATCTCGTAAACGTTGTGCAAAAAATTGTTTGGCAGTTGTAATTAATCTTCGTCCAAATACTCTCGGGTCTATAACTTCAACAAAAACATCACCAAGCTCAAGATCTGCAGCTTCCGAATCTTTTTCGACAGCTTCACTTAATGTGATTTCTACTTTAAAATCATCAATTTCCTCTACAATTATTTTTTCAGCATAAATTTCAATTTCACCTTTATCAAGGTTTACAATACAACTGCAATTGGATGAATCACCGTATTCTTTTTCTATAACATATAAAAATAATTCTTCTAAAATTGTGGCCAACTCTGATCTTTCCACATTTTTTTCGCGTGCTATCTCAGAAAATACTTCAATGAGTTCTCTATTAACCAAAATACCTCCTAAAACTATTTAAATGAAATTTTTACTTTTGCAGATTTAATTTTATCATAAGACACATCAATGACATTTGAATTATATTCCAGTTGTATCTTTTCTTCATCTGCTTGAAGAATTTTACCAGTGATGGTAGTTAGTTTATCATCTTCATAAAATTCCACCTTCAACAATCTGTTTCTATTTTTTCGATATTGGAATGGATAAAGTAAAGGTTTATCAAGCCCTGGAGTCGTTACTTCTAGTCTGAATCCATTTGGGAAAAAAGATTCAAATGTTTTTGAATTTCTCAATCTTAGAGATAAGTCTGTTGTCTCTTCAAGAGTTACTGGTGCTTCGGCATCAATAATTATTCGAAGATAATTTCCTCGATAATCTTCTTGTATTCCCATAAGGATCATCCCCGGAGACAAGTTCTCTTTAACTATTGGTGTCAATTTGTTCATTTTAGACAAAAGAAAAGCGGGCATTCAACCCGCTTTTCAGCCCGCAATACTAAGCAAATTCAGACATTTTTACAATAATTTAGCCAGATATTTTTCCCATGAGTTCTTCAGCAATTTGCTTCTGAACTGAAGAAACATTTTTTTCGTTTAAAATACTATTAGCGATATTACCAACAGCTTCTAAATCACCCTGATTCAAAAATACCTTGGCTTTTTCTAATTCCATCATACGTGAAGTATGACTACCGCCCCTTTTATTAGTTATGCGATTTAACAAAGATAGTGCATTATCTGATTGTCCATTTTGAATGGCAATATCTGCTAACATTAAAGATGCTGCAGGTGTTATTAAATCTATGGAGTAATCTTTTAAGAATTTGGATAAATGAATTTCAGCAGAAGCGTAATCACCTGATTCATACATCAATTTACCTAAATAATAACCCGCTAGTTTTGCGCTATGAGTTCCGGAGTATTCATTTGCAATAGTCTCTAGCTGAAATTTAGAATTATTTACATCACTACGGTCTAAAGCTACCATAGCTTGTCCCAATAAATTATTTGCTTCAATATTTCTCTGTTCGCTTTTTTGTGTTATTATATTATAACCAATCAAGACTATAATAATTCCAATTGCAATTTTCATATACAGAGATCTTCTTTGCTCTAAATGTGCCTGTGCTTTATCAACTGATTCTAAGAATGGATCCCTTTGAATTTCTTTTTTTGTGATATTTTTCTTTGGTTTTAACATAACATTCCTAACAATTAAATTGAACTTAAAGTGCCCTCGGCAGGAATCGAACCTGCATCTAATGCTTAGGAGGCACTTGTTCTATCCATTGAACTACGAAGGCAATTTCACAAATTCCTCGTCGTAAAACCCTTAAATTTAGGTGCAATTTTGTTTCTATACAATTTCGATAAATAGATCAATTTATATTATTGTAATTCTAACCCCACAAAAATTAATAACAATAATTTGTTTATAGTTTTTCAACATACACATAATACGCACCAAATGCTGTGTTATATCTTGTTTTATCAAACCATGTATGAAGTGCAATTGGTCCCTTTTTCAATTCAACTTTGAATTTCGCTGATTTATCTTCAGGGTTAAGCTTAATCTTTGCACCCTCATATGAATAAGGTTTATAATCATCCTGATGTAGAACATTATTGATAAAAAGTCGAGCTTGCTTTAAAGGGATCGATTCTTTACCCTTTTCTGGTTCAGAAAGGGCACGGTCTAATTCTTTTGGCCATCTACGTAGCTCAAATTCATAAGTACCACTTCTTGCAACATCAAGAAGCCAATAACCATTCTTTTCAGAACCTATTTTTACTTGGTACTGTTGATCAATAAAAACATCTATCCAATCACATGCTGTAAGCATCATTGGGTTTTCTTTTTCGCTTCCAATTATGATGCGCTGCGGTTCATTGGCAATATCTTTTACAGATTCCCACCAATTGTTCAGATGAGATTTCATTTTTAAGGCGACATCAGGATATTGATTTAAGACATCTGTAGTTTGCATCGGGTCATTTTTTAGGTTATATAGTTTTCGGTTTTCAAATAATCTCCACTCTTTCCATAGCACAACAGATTTTTCTTTTTTTACCAATGTTTGGCCATAGGGTGATGGATATTCAAAACCACCTGGCATTCGACTATAAGCATTCACAAAGATACGTTCTTCTGGAATAGGTTTCTTTTCTTTAAGTTGATGTATTAAGCTAATACCATCAAAATCCACAAAACGATTTATCTCCAACTTGCAAAGATCTATTAAAGTGGGAAGAATATCTTGAACCTGTGTTAGACCGTCCACCATGCTTGTTTTGAAATTACCATTAGGGAAATGGATAAAAAGGGGTACGCGGTGTCCCCCTTCCCAAAATTGTGTTTTTTCTCCTCGCATTCCGGCATCATAATAACGAGGTGCCCAAATACTCCCATTATCTGTTAAAAAAATGAATATCGTATTCTCATCGAGGTTATTTTTATCTAAGAACTTTCTTAATTGACCAATATTAGTATCAATATTTCTAATCATAGCTAAATAGTTGATTAAATCTTCTTTATTATTAATATTATTTTTAGAAATAACTGATTTTTTAAATTCTTCTTGAATTGCTATAGCATCTTCTTCTTTGGGTATAAATGGCCAATGTGGAGTATTTGTAGAAAGGAAAACCATAAAGGGTTTGTTTTGTTTTTTAGCTTTTTTTATATATTCGATTGCATTATCAAAAAATACATCGGTACAATATCCATTAAATTTTTTGCGTTTACCATTATGTATATATGTATCGTCAAAATAATCATTACCCCAATAATCTGGTACAGATCCAATATGAGAAGAAGGAAACCAAATACTTTCTTTAAACCCTCTATCTTGAGGCCTGTAAGGATAATTATCACCTAAATGCCATTTTCCAAAGATTCCTGTTTCATATCCGTTATTGCTAAAAATATCTGCAAGAGTAGTAAGTTCTTTTCTCAGGTTAGCTCTTCCACTACTAACATTGACACAACCATTTTTGGCAGGATCAATTCCAGTAATAAGAGACCCACGTGTCGGCGCACACATGGGTGAGGTATGAAAATCACTGAATTGTGTACTTTCTGCAGCTAATTTATCTAAGTGTGGAGTTTTTAGTACTGGATTCCCATGAATAGACATTTCACCATAGCCTTGATCATCAGTCATGACAATAACCACGTTTGGTTTTTTTTGACAAAAACCTTGATGAATAATAAAGATTAGCCATAAAAAATATTTTATCATTAGATTTATTTTCCTTTTAGGTCTCTTGTGATTTAAAAATTACTTGAAAATCAAGTGTTGATAATATTACTATAGATTTATAATTGAATGTTCTTATAGAATTATTCATATTTTGATATTGTACAAAAAACCCCGTTTTCTGAATCAACAAAAAGACGGGGTTTAAAATTTCCTGATATGTATTTAATTTATTTCAATAGGATCATTTTATTTGTCTGGTGGAATTCACCTACATGAAGCACATATAAGTAAACACCTGCTGATACAGGCTCACCTAAATTGTTTTTTCCATTCCATTGGATGGATTTATATCCTACTGTCTGATGATCATTTACCAGAGAAATGACTCTTCTTCCCATCATA
>MDTE01192239.1_pt1 | contig 50425 bp, 47 predicted proteins | sample 811231 | NCBI WGS metagenome assembly MDTE01 (sample SAMN05326651, study PRJNA326480) | marine metagenome | isolation source: seawater | place: Indian Ocean: Red Sea | collected 2010 | reverse complement strand
TTATAATAAAATTTGTTAATTTATAGGGTCGGTAGCTCAATCGGCAGAGCAGGAGCCTTTTAAGCTCAAGGTCGTGGGTTCGATTCCCACCCGACCCACTTAAATACCGCTTATTTTTGATCTTAAAAGTGAAAGTGGTGTTTTTAATATGATTTTTATATCCAAAAACAATGACCAATTTTCGATGTATTCCATATCGTACTTATACCAAATATTAAAATCATCAGTATTTCTCTCATTTATTTGAAGTAAACCAGTTACGCCAGGCATAACATTCAATCTTCTAATATAATTTTGATCATAATATTCATTATCTTCGGGAAAGAGCGGTCTAGGTCCTACGACCGACATTTCCCCTTTTAGAACATTAATTAGTTGAGGAATTTCATCAATACTGTATTTTCTTAAAAAAGATCCACCTTTAAATATTCGTGGGTCATTTTGAATTTTGAAGAGAGGGCCAGTATGTTTGTTTAACTCTTCTAGGTCTTCTCTTTTACTATGAGAATCAACTTTCATAGTTCTAAATTTATACATATCAAAAGTTTTACCATGAAGCCCAACCCTAGTTTGTTTTAAAAGCGCAGGCCTACCATCAAGAAAAAATATGTATATTACTGCCATAAGCGCAATCGGTATATAAATTACAGAAAAAAATATCAAACAGAAAATATCGAGAAATCTTTTTCCTATATAGTTTGATCCATACTGAATATCATTATTTAAATATATAACTTCTTTATTAGATATTCTCTCACTTCTATAAATAATATTTGTTTTAAAAGTAAAATCTGAATCAGCGATAATTAATATTTTCTTATTTAAATTTATTAAATACTCCATAAAATTATCAGGCAAAGATTTTATTCCAGAAAAATCAAAAACAACTATATTTATTTCATTTTTTTTATTGAAGCTATCAATAGTATCTTCATATTCTTCAAAATTAGTTTTGGTATTTTCAAAGTTTGCTAACTCATTTCTTAATGACATTATTCTTAAACTCCTAAAGAGAGAATCAGTCTTTAAATTAAAGCATATATAATTTTCTTTTGCAGGATTTCTTCCCAGTGCAGAAGAAATAAATTCACTATTTCTAAATGAAACTAAAATTAAAGGAATTATAAAAGTTAAAATTATTGTATGAAATCTGGACACTTCATCAAATCTAAAAAGTTGTAAAAAGCTGAGAAAACTTGCTGTCCAGACTAAATAAATTGGTACAAACTCGTCGAGGATACTTTTATTTGTAGTGAATGTTAATTCATTAGAGTATGAGTAAAAGCTCGTAGAGTAAAGAATTACTAAAAAAGCAAAAACAAAAAAAGCTAGGTAAAAATCAATTTTAATAAAATCATTTGTTACAAAAGGATAAAACCTATCTCTATCTTCGAACAAGTTCTCCTTTATTTTTATAAACCCATCAAAGTAGTCGCCAATAAGAAAATTATCAAAATACCATATAGTAATGATTGTAAGAACTCCTTGCAGGAATAAGAATCTTAAAAAGTATTTAGATAATTTATAAATTTTCACTGTTTTTCATAATAGTAATTAAAAAAATTTCTATTAAAACAAATTTTTTCCTTATATTAGAATTACAGGATATATTGGGGGCGTGGTGAAGTCTGGAGTTCACGCCTGCCTGTCACGCAGGAGGTCGCGGGTTCGAATCCCGTCGTCCCCGCTAAATTGGCCAGATAGCTCAGTCGGTAGAGCACTTGTCTGAAAAACAAGGGGTCGGCAGTTCGATTCTGCCTCTGGCCACTGTATTAATTACTTACTACAATTGACAGTATGACTTTTTCAAAAGATTTAAATTCTATAATTGTACCTTTTTACAATGAAGAGTCAACTTTGGAAAAATCTGTTCTTAGATTAGTTAATGAACAATTTAAAAAAGAAATCATTTTAGTGAATGATGGCTCAACAGATAAGTCTAGAGAAATTGCATTAAATCTAGAGAAAAAATATGAGCTAATAAAATTAATTAATTTTGACAAAAATAGAGGAAAAGGATTTGCTGTAAAAACTGGTATTAAAGAGGCCTCAGGAGATGTTGTAGGTATTTTTGATGCTGATCTTGAATACTCTTCAGAAGATTTAAATGATTTAATTGTTTGTATAAGGATGGAGAATCTTAATTTTATTTGTGGTTCGAGATTTATTGGAAACAAAACACGAAACAACATTTACTTAAGAACTTCCTTAGCAAATAAATTAATGAGTCGCTTATTTTCGTATGTATATAAAACTAAAATTACAGATGTTGCTACTTGTTTAAAAGTATTTAAGAGAGAAATTATTGAAAATATTGATATTGAAAAAAATGATTTTTCAATTGAAATTGAATTGATAGCTAAAGCAATATCTCAAACTAATAATTTTAAGGAGATTCCAATATCCTATAGTGGGAGAAGTTATGCAGATGGAAAAAAAATAAAACTCATGGATGGTTTCAAGTATATTTTTGCAATATATAAATTTAAATGAAAAATATTAAATTAGATTTTTCTAGTGTAATTTTTGCTGTAATTAGTTTTTCAACTTTTTTTGTTTTGATTTATAACATTCTTTATTTCAATCCTATCTTGGGATATGATGCAGAAGCTCATTTTAGATATGTAGATTACTTAGCTAGATATCTTCCTAGAGAAATTAAATTACCTACTCAGATTGAAACAAGAGAATTCTTTAATCCTCCACTGGGGTATTTTTTCCCCTCGATTGTACAAGTTTTTTGCAGAAATTTGTTAGATTCAAATGATTTACTATCAGACTGTCGACCAATTTACGGCAATATAACTCAAATATTCCAGTCTTTAATGTACATAGCAACAATACTGATAAACCTTTATACTCTAAAATTATTTAATAAATCAAAAAGTATTTTTAATGTTAGCTATTTAATACTAGTTTCTTTGTTGGCTGTAAATTATAGAACCATATCTATGATTCGAGGTGAGCCATATATTTTATTTTTCCTAAGCTTGTTCCTGCTTATTATTTATAAGGCTGAAAGTGATGATTATTTATTTAATTTTAAGTTTGTTTTTTTAAGCGGATTAGTTATTTCAGGCATTGCGCTAAGTAGACAATGGGGATTTTTATTATTTATACCTTTGATTATTTTATTGTTTTTTAAATCACATAAAAAACAATATTTAATTTTTTGGTCTATAAGCGCAATAATAGGTGCTTTATTATCAGGATGGTTCTACATAGGACTTTATATAAAATATGGTTCTTTTGCTGCTTTTAATATGGAATCAAAAGGTGTGTCTCTTACAAATCAAGATCTTACTTTCTATATTCCAAGTTCATCCCAACTGACATATTTGTTTTCAAAACCCATCAGACCCAATTTAGATAATCAATTTTTCTCAATACTATATTCTGACTTATGGGGAGATTATTGGGGATATTTTTCATTTACTTCAAGATTTTTAGATATAGGAAGAGAGCAGTCATCTATAGGAGATTACTTAGCAAGAGTAAATATAGTCTCTATCATTACCTCAATTATCATTATCATTTTTTGTTATTTTTCTTATAAGAAATACAAATCAACACTTTTAGTTAAATATATTAATTTAGCTTTTCTAACAAGTATTTTTGGATATTTGTTATTTGCAATTGCATATCCAAACTCAACTGGGGACACTATTAAATCCACTTACATCATTCAAGCGTTTCACTTAATAGTTTTTTTAGCCTCAATTTATTTCAATGATTTGAAAAAGATGAATTTAAAAATATTTAATACAATTTTGTTAATATTTGTAATTATTTATTTTCATAATTTCCAAAGTTATTTATCACATTTCCCATTTAATTATTTACCGTAAATAATATTGAATATATGAATAATAAAAAAATAGTAGTTTTTACTTATGATTTTCCACATAGAAAATCTTTATCGGGCATGCAGATAATAAAGAATTCAAAATTTCAAAATATATATATAGTGAGTCAACCATGGATTGAATTAAAATTTAGGAAATCTAAAAATAGAAAGGAAGTTTTTGAAAGTGAGATTTTGAACCCAACTGACGTAGGTAAGGCATATGGTTGGGAAACTTTCGTTGGAATGCATAATTCAGATGAGGCTATAGATTTTTATAAGAATTTAAATCCAGACTATGGAATAATTCTCGGTGCAAGAATACTATCTAAAAAGGTAATAGATTGTTTTCCGGGAGGTATTTTTAATTTTCACCGTGGACTACTTCCTGAAAACAGAGGTCTGGATACAATAAAGTGGGCAGTTTTTAATAACATTCCTCAAGGGGTAACAACTCATTTAATAGATGAAAATATAGATGTAGGTATGAAAGTATATAAAGAATCAATTGAGGTTGATAAACAGGATACAATATTTGATGTTGACTCAAAATTATTTTATTTAGAAATGAAACATTTAAATACAATGTTGAATGATGAATTTAACATTCCAAAGCCAGAAAGTTTGAAAAGCAGCTATAAATCACAAAAAGCTGTACCAGATGATATTGACAATAAAGTATTTGAAGATTTTGATACTTATAAAAAAAATTATTCAGAGATATTAAAGAAATTTAATAAAGATTAAAAAGCAAATTATTTTAATTTAATAAACTTACTTTTTTGAAATTTATGTTTATTATTTTTAACAATTGCATCAAAAAAGTTCCAAGCCAAAACAAGAATATATTCATAACTATCTACATTTATTGCTTCTTTTGATTTGATTTGTATATTAGTCTCAGGGATAAATTTGTCATGTTTTATTTCACTGTCTTCAAGTACATATTCAAAATATGAATCATTTATTCCAAAATAATTAAGAACAGTAGTTGCTTTTGCTGGAGCCCCATACCCAATAATTTTTTTATTATTTTCTAATATTTTTTTTATATTTTTTAATGAACTTGATTTTATATTTTCTACATTCTTTGCAAATTGATAATATGTTTCAATTTTGTCTAATTTATTTTTCTTTTCTAATTCTATATATTTTCTTACACTCTTATCTAATCGTTTATTTTTATTTTTTGTAGTATAGACTCTTAATGATCCACCATGTGTGTCAACTTCCTTTACTTTGTAAACTTTCATATTTGAGTTTTCAAAAAAGTTCAAAATTGACAATAAACACCAATAATTTACATGTTCATGGTAAACATTGTCAAAGGTTAGATCTTTTATGGTTCTTAATAGATACTGGATTTCAAAAATAAATTCTCCATCTTTTTTTAACAAACTTTCAGTATTTTCTAAAATTTCTCGAAGCCCATCACCATGAGCAAAAACATTAAACGCAGTCACTACATCAGCTTTTCCATATTTTTTTACAATCTTTGCTACTGTTTTTTGATTAAAATATTCAGGAAATGTTGTAAGTTTGTTTGAATTTGCAATTTTTGCAACATTTTTTGCTGGCTCAACGCCAATAGCTTTAATTCCTAATTTTTGAACAGGGTCTAAAAATATACCATCGTTACTTCCAATATCAACAACAACAGATTTTTTATTTAACTTTAAATTAGTTTTTAACTCCTTTGCAAATTTTATAAAATGGTCTCTAAATTGCTTAGAAGTAGAAGATAAGTAAAAGTAATTATCAAACATTTTTTCTGGTGGAACAACAACACTTAGTTGTGAATTTGAGCATTGTGTACAAAAATTTAAATCTAGTGGGTATAAGTCGTTTTGGGTATTTTTTTTGTCATTCAGATTATTTGCTAGTGGTGAAAGACCTAGTGAAAGATAGTGAGTGAAACCTCCTCCACAAACTCTACAATCCACTTTATAGCTTTCAATTAAATTTTTAAAAAGCTTTTCATCTACTAGCTTGTGTGGAATTGTATGAGTTATTCCATAGTTTTTATGATCTCTTTCACCGTTTACCAAATTTAATAGTATTGAGTCTTCAAGAAAAATCATCGTATGAGATACATTAGGAGGTATTGTTGAAAGCTCACCTGCTCTGACTAATCTTGTTTCAACTACAGAGTTGGTATCTTTTAAATTTTTTGTAACACTTATATATAAACCTTTCACTAAAAGGCATTTCTGAGTTTGTATCGGATGATAATGGTTCCCTCTTAAAGTATGTTTTTTTGATTCAACATATCCAATCATATTCACACTATCGTCGAAATAGTAATTTGAAATAATACCTCTATCATCAATGAAATCATCTTGACCAGTTTCAATTACCTCATTTGATAAACTTATTTCCCTTTTCATCCAAGCCTGGTGCATTTCTTCAACAGAATGCTTCAGATTGTATAAAAACTTAAAACCTGTTTTTTTAATTTTTTGATTAGAGAGAGTGTATCCATTATTTGGTATATCGTCATTTGTACTTTTTAAAATTAAATTTTTGTTTACTTTTTTACAAACTTCAGCAAGCTGTTTTATTGTTACTGATTCATTTGCTACATGATATATTTCTTTATTTATTTCATTGTTTTCCCCAACAAACTTCATACACCTTGCAACATCTACAACTGAAACCAGACTTTTTAATTGAACACCTTTTGCAAATAAACTTAATTGACCATTTGATGCTGAAATTTTTGCAAAAAGATTTGTTACTGTGTTCAATCTCATTGAATCAAAGGAAAGACCGTAAACTGACCCTAATCTTAAAATTACATAGTTTTTATTTGACTTTCTTATATTGTTTTCTGAAAAGAACTTTCCTTTTGAATAAGGAAGTACAGGAGAGGGTTCAAAGTCTTCTTTGATATTAAGTTCCTGCTTTTTGAGACCTTCAAAAACAACATGGCTAGATGGGAATACTATTTTTACATCATCTTTACTATGTTTAAGTATGTTTTTAGTACCATTTACGGCAACATCCATAATTTGCTTATCTCTTATGGGATCTTTGTCTTTTATAGTAGTTCCAACATCCGTTATTTCGGTAAGATGATATATGATGTCAGCATCCTTAACTGCTTCTTTAATGCTTTCTTCATCAAGGATATCCATTTGTTTAAAATCTATACCCCATTTTCTAAGCTGACTTATTCTTGATGAAAAGAAAGACCTATCTAAGACTGTTACTGAAAAGTTCCTTGTATCTCCTGAATAAACTTTACAAAGTTCCATTCCTATGTAGCCAAGACCGCCTGTAATTACAATTTTTTTCATATTTAAATTCAACGAATCATAATATTCTAACAATCTTATTTAATAAGAAGAAAAATTTAAATTAATTTAATTTCTCTTGTATACAAGAAGTTTTCATATACATTCAAATGAAGTTGAGTTAGAATAATTAAAGGTTAAACGGTTGTTCGTTTCAAAATGAACTAGCAGTTCGATTCTGCATAATCTTCAATGAGTAAAAATGTTTTATTAACCGGTGGAGCGGGTTTTATTGGTCATCTAGTGATTAAAGAAATTTTGGTCAACACTGATTGGAATTTAATTGTTATAGACAGATTAAGTTATGCTGGAAACCTTGAGAGGATTAACGAAGTACTTGGAGAAGTAGACGAGGATTCTAAAAAAAGAGTAAACTTTTTTTATCACGACTTAAAAGCCGAGCCCCATGAAGGAATAATTGATAAGCTATCAGAAGTAAACATAATCCTTCACATAGGTGCATCTTCTCATGTAACCAGATCTGTTAAAAACCCATTAGTTTTTGTTCAAGACAATATTTTAGGAACATTTAATTTATTAGAATTTGCTAGAAAATTAGAAAATCTTGAATTATTTTATTACTTCAGTACGGATGAAGTGTTTGGTCCGTCTGAGGCAGATGTAAAATTTTTAGAATGGGACCGTTATAACTCTAAAAATCCTTATTCGGCAACTAAAGCAGCAGCTGAAGAGCTAACAATTGCATATGCTAATACATATTCAATACCATCCTTAATAACACATTGCTCTAATGTTTACGGCGAAAGGCAGCATTCAGAAAAATTTATTCCTAATACTATTAAGAAAATACTCAACGATGAAGAAATTTTAATTCATACTGATTCAAATAATATTCCTGGCAGTAGGTATTACATTTATAACCAGGATTTAGTTAAGTCAATATTGTTTTTAACAAAAAACTTTTCAACTGTTAGAGAGAAGGCTTATGAAGCTCAGAAAAAAGAACCTACAAAAGTCAACATTACAGGTGCGAGCCTAATTAGCAATCTTGAAGTAGCAGAATTAATTTCAAAAAAACTAAACAAAGATTTTAAATTTCAGCTTCAAAATCAAGATCCCGACAGGCCTGGTCATGATATAAAATATGGACTAGATAACACACTTTTGACTAATTTAGGGGGAGTGTTTGACAGAGATTTTGAAAAAGGAATTGATGAAACTGTTGATTGGTACTTAAACAACAAATCTTGGCTATAAGAAGTAGATATAAATTAGATTTTTAAGAACATTTTGTTTTTTTGTAATTTTACTTATTAGTATTTATCTATGAATTCAAATAATTTTTGGAAAAATAAAAATGTTATAATCACTGGTCATACCGGATTCAAAGGATCTTGGCTTGTAAATTTACTTAAATATTTAGAGTCAAACATTGTCGGAATTTCAAGAGAAAAATATGAGGGAATATATAAGCTAAGTTGTGTTTCCAAGTTGTTAGAAGATGAAATTTTCATCGATATTTCAAAAAATATAGATATACCTGAAAAGTTATTTAAATCGTTTCAGCCAGATATAGTTTTTCATTTTGCTGGTCAAAGCCTTGTCCCGGTTGGCTACAGCAATCCGCTAGATACAATAAATACAAATATTGTTGGTACCTATAACGTTTTAAATTACTTTGACAAATTTGATTCGATTAACTCTATAATTGTTTCGACAACTGACAAAGTATACCTCAATCCAAATGATAAAAATGTTGAGACTTCAATATTAGGGGGTACAGATTACTACGGAGCTAGCAAAGCCAGTGCAGAATTTATCATAAGTTCTTTCTTAAACAATAATCCCTCAACAAACATTAGTGTAGTTAGGTCGGGAAATGTTTTAGGAGGTGGGGACAGAGCTTTTAAGCGCCTGATTCCCGATTTAATTAAAGCGATTAAATCGAATCAAGATTTCGAAATTAGACAACCAAACTCTGTAAGACCATGGCAATACGTATTGGATTCTTTAGTAGGGTATCTTTATGTAGCAGAGGAAAATTATAAAAATTCAATATCCGAGATTTATAATTTAAATTCTACGGTAAATAATCAATATACAGCTGGGTACATAGTTGATACATTCAGTGAAATTTGGGGTACCGATACAAATATTATTGAAACAAAAGATATAAATTTTAAAGAAGTAGATATTCTAAATCTCGATTCCAGCAAGGCTAGAGACAAACTAAATTGGAGCCCAAAACTAGAAATTGATGATCTAATTAAATTAATAGTAAATTGGGAAAAAGCACACATAAAAGATTCTGACGATGAATATACATTGAACGAAATTAATAACTATTTTTCTTTAATTATTTAACCCTGGTTTCCATGGTGCTTTGTTTTTTTCCCATAAATCATTTAATTCTAGATACTCTCTGTAGGTATCCATTGGTCTAAAAAAACCATGATGCTTAAACGCACCAAGTTCTTTATTTTTTGCAAGATTAACCAAAGGCTCATTTTCAAACGGTAAATCCTCATTTAAATAATTAAATACTTGTTTATTTAAAACCATAAATCCAATATTTACATAATGGTTTAATGTTGGCTTTTCAATAAAAGATTCAACTTGATCGTTTTCATCAAAATTAACTACACCAAATCTAAATTCTGGTTTGTGTACAGTTATTGTTGCTATTTTTGAATTATTCTTATGGAAATCTAAAAGTTCATGAATTTTAACATCTGCTAGACCATCTCCATAAGTCATTAAAAAATTGTCACTTTCAAGATGCTCTTTAATTTTTATTAAACGTCCCCCAGTTTGTGTTTCGGTACCAGTTGAAATAATTTTAATTTTTTCATTAGGGTTATTTTTAAAATGATCAAATAAGACTTCCTCTTTATAGCCACTACAAATAATGTATTTGAAATCCCCAAATTGATCAAAGTAATTTGTTATGTGAGTTAAAACAGGAATACCTCCAATTTTTACCATTGGCTTGGGTACAACTTGAGGGTTTTCTCTCATCCTAGTGCCTTTCCCACCAGCTAAAATTACTATATTTTTAACACTAGAATTCATTAAGTAGAATTATAATGATGGCCATTTTAAATTGCATAAATAGTGAAACAATTAGAGTTATAAAATGATTAAGTTTTTAAAACGCTTGTATCTAATTTTTTATAGTAGATACCTAGAAACAAAAAAAAATTTAAGACTCTTTAAGGAAAACGTTTACTTTAAACCATCCGAAAAAATAAGACGGATTATTTATTCTCTTATTCATGCAGAGCAACCAAAATTTTTAAATCATGAAGAAAAAAACTTTGGAAATCGTAATCCCGATAAAACATTTTTTGTCATCAGACTGTCTCTTGGAGGTGGGATATATTCAAATTTAAACAATATTTTATATTTATTAATTTATGCGCAGAAAAATAATTACATTCCTGTTGTAGATTATGAAAATTACCCAAATTATCTAAGGGAAAAAAATGAAATAAATGGTTCAAAAAATAGTTGGGAGTATTTTTTTGAACAACCAATGGATACTAGGTTAAGCGAAGTCTATCAAAGTAAAAATGTAATTTTATCAAACAACAGATCACAATATTATTTTAACAAATTAGATTTTGACTATTTTTTTGATGCCAAGATTCTAACTTCAGAACATCAAATGTTAGAAATGAATAACTCAACTAAATTAATACCATACAATAAATCGACTCGAGAATTTATTGACAACACTTTAAACCCATTATTTCAAAATAAATCAAAAGTCATTGGTGTTTCAATACGAGGGACGGAGTATGCAATTCAAAAAATTGTTAAAGACCACTATAAGCCATTTGATGACGTTGAAGCAATAAAAATTATAAAAGAAAGAATTAATGAATTTGGTTATGAATATGTATACCTATCCACCGAACAGCAGGAATACTATGATTCTTTCAAAGCAGAGTTTGGTGATAAATTAATTGCTATGGAAAGAAAAAGATATTTGCAAAAAGACGTTGAAAATTTAGAATTTGCGTTAGAAAAAAAATTTGATAGAAAAAATGATAGGTACTTGACCGGGCTTGATTACATAGCTGATACGGAGGGCCTATTAAGGTGTGACCACATAATTGGGACTCTCACAAATGCATTTTATTATGTAATTATTAGAAATTTTGAATTAAATAACAAATTAGAACTTATTGATAAAGGTCTTCACTAAGTTAATTACAGGCTAAAAATTATGGAAATAGAAAAAAAGTTAAGAAAAGAGATAGAGTCTTTAGTAAACAATTATTTTGAAAAAGTCCACTCTGAACAAAACTTTGTTCCATATATTTCAAAAGTTCCTGTAACCGGCAAGGTTTTATATAAGGAAGATTTAGTAAATTTAGTAAATTCAAGTTTAGATATGTGGTTGACTGCTGGCGAGTATACAAAATCATTTGAAAAGTCTATATCAAAATTTCTTGGTAATAGACACACTTTATTTGTTAATAGTGGATCTTCAGCAAATTTACTTGCTATAAGTGCTGTAAAAAAACATTTTGACTGTAAAGATGGTGATGAAGTTATTACATCTGCCGTTAATTTTCCAACTACATTAAACCCAATAATACAAAATAATTTAAAACCAGTTTTAGTCGATGCTGAACCAGATTCTTACAATATTGATGCAAATTTGATTGAAAAAAATATAACAGAAAAAACCAAAGGTATTGTTTTAGCCCATACGCTTGGTAATCCTTTTAATCTCGAAAAGATTATGGAAATTAAAGAGAAGTATAATCTTTTTTTAGTTGAAGATATGTGCGATGCTTTTGGATCAAAATATGATGGAAAATTTATTGGTACTTTTGGAGATGTAGCTACTTTATCTTTCTACCCTGCACACCATATTACTACGGGCGAAGGCGGAGCTGTTTTGACTAATTTACCAAAATTAAAAAAAATAATTGAATCATTAAGGGACTGGGGTAGAGATTGCTACTGTCCTCCTGGTGAAGACAATACTTGTAAAAAAAGATTTGATTGGCAATTAGGTGGGTTACCCCACGGATACGATCATAAATATACATATTCAAACATTGGATATAATCTTAAAGCATCTGATATGCAGGCGGCAATTGGAGCTTCACAAATAGAAAAACTTCCTGATTTCATCGAAATTAGGATAAAAAATTTTGAGTATCTTAATGAAAAATTTAGTAAATTTGAAGTATTTGACCTTCCAAAATGGGAGTCAAAAGCTCAACCAAGTTGGTTTGGGTTCCCAATAACCATTAACAAAAAAGCAAATTTCAAGAGAGTTGATTTGTTAAAGTTTTATGAAGAAAGAAACATTGGCACCAGGTTATTATTTGCAGGAAATATTCTTCTACAACCTGCTTATATGGATATGAATTTGGGAATACCGGAAGATTATCCTGTTGCAAATAATGTTTCTGAAAATACTTTTTGGCTTGGCGTTTACCCAGGTCTCACAAAAGAGATGCTTGATTTTGTTGTTGATTCAACAAAAGAATTTTTAGACGAAAATTAAAACAAAGTAATTACTCTGTTACTTAATATAGAATAACAAATATGAATTCGTTTAAAGCTTGCGTTGAATCACTACTTAAATTTAATAACGATCTTGATAATTTAATTCTTTATCCCAATCAGCTAACTGGCGAAGAAGAGGAAAATGCTATAAAGATTCAAAAAATATTAAATAAAAACTCTAATGAGATATTAAATGCATTATCAAAAAAATTTAAAAAATTTAAGAAATTTAAGAAAGAATACCAAGCTTTGCTGATTGTATTCTATGGTGATCTAAATTTTTCTGAAAATTTTAACATCGAAAGTTGGAATAACTATATACAAACGACAGACTTGATTGACAACAAAGAAGAAGTTAGTGCTTACATTTCAGAGCTGCTTAACTAACTTTTTTTGTATTGATACATTTTATTGACAATATCAAAAATATTTAAATTAGCTTTCCAACCAAGTTCTTTATAAATTTTTTCAGGATTACTAGTGACAACCATTGGCTCACTTTTTCGAAGTGAACTATTATTTTCGACAATATAGTCTGGATATTCTAAATTTAATATTTTAAAAATAAATTGAACTATTTCCTCAAGTGTCGTTGACTTGCCAGATCCTATGACGTATGAACCAGAAAAATCGTTATAAACAAGATTGTACATAGCATCACACATTTCTTTTGCGTAAGTCCAGTCCCTAGCAATTTTTAAACTAGGAACTTCTATTATTTCTGTGCTGCCATTTTCTATATTTATTGCTTTTTCAACCAACTTCATTATTAAAAAGTTTGAGTTTCTAAATTCTGATTCATGATTAAACATTATTCCAGAGACAATATTCCAATTAAATTTTTCTTGTATTTGTAGTGTCTTTAAATGAATACCGTGTTTTGCTTTCGCGTAAGCAGTATTGGGAGCAAACTTTGAGGACTCATTGAATGAAGATTCTGATTCATAACCATACATTTCTGATGAAGATGCCTGGAAAAAATTACAAAAATTTCTAGCTTTAATAAGGGAATTTATAATATTTTCGAATCCAACATTAGTTATTTCTGTCATTTCAGATGGATTTTCTATGAAGCTTTTTACAGAACTAGGACCCATTAAATTAAAAAAGAAGTTAGGTTGTACATCATTTATAAAATTAGATATTGATTCAAAATTTAAATAATCTAACTCTATTACTTTAATTCGTGATAAATCTACATTTTTGTTAATTGAATAAAGCTTATTGAAGTTGAAATCTCTTTTGCTTCTAGTACAAAGGTAGATATTAGATTTAGAATCACGCAAAATTTTATCTGTTAAAAATATCCCGTCTTGTCCTGATGCTCCAGTAATTACAGTATTCAATGTTTACACCTTTTTAATTCAATAAGATATTTTTCAAAATACAAGCTAAATATTACTCATATTTTTTTTCGACAATATAGCTTGGTCTTTTTTTTGTTTCATGAAATATTTTTGATATATATTGTCCTATTATGCTTATCGACAGAAGCTGTATTCCACTTAAAAAATATATTGATGTAAGACCAAAGTCCCAACTACCAACTTTTGTGTTAAAAACTAAATTTAGAATTAATGTATAAAGAGAAAACAAAAGCGCTCCCAAAGAAATAAAAATTCCAATTACACCGATTAAATTTAGTGGAACAGCAGAAAATCCGATTATTCCATCAAGTGAAAGGTTTATTAATTGCATTAATGACATTTTGGAACTTCCATACTTTCTTTTGTTTTTTACTACCTCAATATAAGCACTTTTATATCCAACATAGGTTCTTAATCCAAGAAGAAATTTGTTTTTTTCAGGCATATTGTTAAGTTCGGTCACTACTAATTTATCAAGTAAGCAAAAATGACCTACATCTTGAGGGATATTAATTTGTGATAATTTACTTTGAATCTTGAAATAAAACTTAGTTAGAAATCTTCTAAAACGTTTATCTTTTCTTTTAACTTTTTTTGCAAGGACAATTTTATGACCTTGTTTCCAAACATTTATGAATTCAATTAAATATTTTGGGTCATCTTGAAAATCAGCATCAAGAATTATTACAAAATCTTCGTTAAAGTTTTCTAAACCAGCAAAAATTGCTGCCTGGTGCCCAAAGTTCCTTGTCAATTTAATTTTTCTAAAAGAAAGATATTTACTTTCCATTTTTTCAATTATTTCCCAACTTTTGTCTTCCGAACCATCATCAACTAAAGTAATAACAAAATCAATATCTAGTTCTTTTATGGAAAATTCAATTTCACCAATTAACTCAGTGATTGATTGTTCTTCATTAAATATTGGAAGTAAAATATTTCCTTTAATATTCATATTTTGATTTTATTCACATAAAATATAAAGGTGTCTGTTAAAAGTAAAAGAATATTTAATTCGTTGATTCTTCTTTTACTAGGATATTTTTTATTCTTAAATTTAAAAGGTTCCTTGGAGCAGGTTTCCTATCACGTTCTCCATATTGATGAGAGACAAGTCATAGATTCAATTCTTAATGTATTTCAAATAAACGATGAATTTGGAAGATTTGACTCAGTTGAAAATGAAGTATTAAAGAAAATATTGATTGTTTTAGGTGAACTTATCATCGGGGGTAATTTAGATTTTGGTAGGCTGTGGAATAATCTTTTTGTTTTTATAGCCGGGCCGTTTTATTTTATTAACACTGAAACAATGATAATAATAGAGCGCTTAGTTCAGATTTCTTTTTTTTATATATCTATTATTTATTTTGCTTACAATTTTATAGATTATAAAAAAGCACCACTTTTTCTATTAGCATCTTTTTCAGTTCCAGGTGCTTACTATATAATCGAAAACCCCAAACCAGATTCCTTGCTTATGTTATTTCTACTAATTTCATTCAAAAAAATATTCAAAGATGAAAAATATAATTTGGGTTTTCTGTTTATTGGAATCGCAATAGGCCTAAAAATTATTGCAGTTGTTCCAGCAATAGTTTTAGGTTTATACCTAATCTACCCTTTGAGAAAGATAGATAAACTAAAAGATATATTTAAAATTAATTTTTACACAATAATTGGTTTAATTATTGCTCAACCTGCACTACTAATTCCTCATCCTAAAATTTATTCAAGAATTATTTCAGCAAATATACATGCCTCTAGATACAACCAGGAAAAGTTTTTATCTTTTAATTTTGATAACTTACAAAATTGGTTTGTGGAGCTTTCACAATATTACAATTTATTTACAGTATTTTTTGGCCTATTGTACATAGGAGTACTGAATGAAATCCTTCAAAATCTTTTGAGAAAAAGAAATAAAGAAATAAATTACTATCTTGTCTCTTTTGTCATCACTTCATTTTTTATTCTCTTGAATGTGGAAAGGATTTGGATTTATTATCTATATGTTCCAACACTATTTTTACTGTTTTACATATTTTCTTTAAGTGAGATAAAGAATTTTTCTTCACGATTATTAACTGTGTTATTACTAATTATTAGCTTGAGCGGGTTAAACACTCATTATGAAAAAATATCGAACACATATTTTGCTATTGATTTAATTAAAGAAGCAACTATGTTCGAGACGATTGCTTTTATTCAAGATGAATATTTGGTTGGAGAAAGTGTTTATAATCTTGTTTACTGGGATCCTGATTTTTACTTTCCAAGACAGGGTGTAACTTATGAAGACGAATTTAAAATTTTAGAAAACTGGGAAGAGGGAATACAGTTACAGCCCTTATATTCAAAAGTCGATTTTATTGTGACAAAAAGTAAATTCAAAATCACAGATAATAAAATTAAAGAACAAAATATAGGGGACTTGAATATTTACTTTATTAAAAATGATTAAATGATTGAAAATTTAATTTTTTATTGAATTTAAAAAACAATCAACTCTTAATATGGGATAAGTGAATTAATGACATGGATACTGAACAATCTCTAAAAATCTATATAAATCAAGTTAACGAAGACTGGATAGTTGATAGAGTTCGTAAAGAATGGATTAAATTTAAAAATCCTTATACTAAATTTCTTCAATTTTCAGATATTGTTTGGCTAATTGCACCTTGGGCATGGAAAGAAAAATCTTATAGAAAATTACAAAACAAAAAAGTGATTTGTTCTGTGTATCACATTGATGAAGATAAATTTTCTAGTAATGATTTAAATAAATTTAAAGAACGAGATAAGTATGTGAATGCATATCACGTTATTTCAAAGAATACATTAAAGCAAGTAGAAAAGTTAACTGATAAAAAAATTTATTCGATACCTTTTTGGATAAATGAAAAATTATGGTTTCCAATAAATTCAAAAATTGATCTTAGAAAAAAATATAATATTGATTCCAATTGTTTTCTGATTGGATCGTTTCAAAGGGATACTGAAGGATCAGATCTAATTAGTCCAAAACTTTCAAAAGGTCCTGATAGGTTCCTGGAAATAGTTAAAAAAATAAACGAAAAAAATGAAAATACCCACATTCTTCTCGCTGGAAAACGAAGGCAGTATTTAATTTCCGAGCTAGAAAAAAATCAAATTAACTTTTCATATTATGAGATGCCACCATTTAATGAGTTAAATGAGCTTTATAATTGTCTTGATTTATATATTGTTTCATCTAGGTATGAAGGTGGACCACAGGCTATATTTGAATGTGCATTAACTAAAACACCAATTATTTCTACGAATGTAGGTGTTGCACCTGAAGTATTAAGTCCAAATTCAATTTACGATATGTCAAATTTTGATTCAGCGAAGCCAGATATAGAATATGCTTTTTCAAATGCACAAAAATATATTATTCCAAATGGATTTGAAAATTTTATTAAAATGTTTCATGAAGTTTTAGGAGACCAAAATGAAAAATAAAAAAATAATAAAATATATATATCTGTTTACTATAAATTTATTCAAAATAAATAGATATAAATTATTAAATTACGAAATATTATTTAAAAATTACAAGTTTGACAATTTCATTAAAGAGGTCGATAAAAAATATGGAAGTTTTAAAAAGATAAAATATCCAAAAAATATGATATCAAATGAAATGAAAGAGGTTACAAAAAAATCATATAATGAATCGAATCATTTAAAGGATTCATTAAGTTCAAGGTTCTTCTTCTACGAATTAAATAGTTACTTTAATAATGATTATTTTATATGCCTAAATTCTTCAATTAGTAAAAAATTACTAGATTCATTTCACTTGTTTCCTCCGAATATTTTTGTTTTAGATAAAATTTATGATTTATACCAAAATAAAAAAATTGGAGAAAATCTTGTTATTGACTTTCCTTGTGGTATTACAAATTTCCATCAGTATTTGAGTGTTTTTTATAATGAAAATTTATTAATTGGCATAGATAATTTTTCGCAAATATCTAAAGAAGATATTTTAAAATATCAATCTAATTTAAAGAAGTTTGAGATTTTTGAAAGTATAGAGGATCCTTATTTTGAAAATTCAAAAACAGATGTTGTTGTTGCGATAAGCATTGAAATCAGGGACATAACATCAGACATACTTAAATTAGAACCAAAATATATTTTTCTTGGATCTAGCGATTTAAATCATGATTTAAATAATCTTGAGCCGTATTTTGTCAATTACAGTCTCTATGAGATTAACCATGCATATATTTTGTTAGAGAGAAACTAGGCCTTACTTATATAGATGAAAAAAATTACATACATTTTTGGAGGAGGAAGGCTAGAAAAAATAAATGATCAAGATAGCTTCGCAAAAGATTTTTACTATGGATTTCATCTTTTAAACAATAATAAAAAATATGATACAAAAATATTAGAGATATATCCATTTACCAAATCAAAGACAAAATATTTATCTATATTACAAAAAATTGACATACTATTAACTAAATTAATTTTTTTACAATTTCATTTTCATGAAATATATATTAAGGAAAATCTTAAGAGGATTAAAAATAGCGATCTTCTAATTTTTAGTAATGATAGGCTTGCCTTTAGTTTTTTTCCAATATTGAAATTTAATAAAAATATAAAAAGCATTGTATTTGTTATGGGTTTACTTAAAGAACATGAAAATTTAAAAATTTATCAAAAAATTTTAAGACCATTTTTCTTATCTATATTTATTAAAACTGTTGATAAATTTATATTTCTAGGGAAATCAGAATACGAATTTGCATTAAAGAAATACCCACAATATGAAGAAAAGTTTATATTCATTTCTTTTGCTGTTGACTACAATTTTTGGAACTTAAATAAGAAAAAAACTGAAAAGATAAATAATCAAATTTTATTTATTGGCAATGATGGCAATCGTAATTATGACTTTATTAAAGAACTTCCCAAGTTTTTACCAGAATTTAATTTTATAATTATTTCTGATCAAATAAAAGATTACAAAGAGCAAAAGAATGTCAATTTCGTTGCTGGTAATTGGTCTAAGGGGTACATGAGCGATAAAGAGCTAAGCAAATTCTATAGTCAATCTTTTTTAACAATTTTACCAATAAAAAATACAATCCAACCTTCAGGACAAAGTGTAGCACTACAATCGATGGCTACAGGAACTCCTGTACTAATATCAAAATTTGATGGATTTTGGGAAAAAGATATTTTTATTAATGATGAAAATATCTTTTTTATTGAACATTTTAAATATGATGATTGGGCAAAATTAATCAGAATATTAAATAAAAATCCTCAACTTATTGAAAAAGTATCATTGAATGGCAAAGATTTAATAAAAAATAAATATAATCTTGAAACTTTTGTTACGAAGATTGAAAAACTGATTGAAACAATTACTTGAAATAGTTCTTTACAGTATTGATAACATGAGTTACTTCTTTTTTTTGCATCTTTGGAAAAACTGGCAAAGTAACTAACTTATAATATTGAGAAAATGATTCTTCAAATACTTCTTTATTTTGAAAATGATCTTTATAAGCTTTTTGTTTAATAATTGGATAAGGATAGTGAATTCCTGTTTCAATATTGTTGTCTTTACAATGTGCAATAAATTTGTTTCTGTTGGCTACTTCTATTACGAATAAATGCCATACATGGGTGTTAGAGAAATATTTTTTTGGTAATTTTAGCTTTTTTATTCCATCAAATGCATCCAGGTAAGTTTCAGCAATTCCCCTGCGTTCATTATTCCATTGGTCAATATATTTTAATTTTTCATTTAATAATATAGCTTGAATTGGCTGAAGTTTTGTATTTACTCCCTTCATTTCATGGTAATACTTAATTTCACTACCAAAATTTCTTATTTTAAATAATTTCTTATACAAACTATAAGAGTTTGTAGTGACTATTCCACCATCACCCCAAGCACCAAGATTTTTTCCAGGATAAAAACTATATGAAGCTGCAATAGAGTTATCACCAATATTTAAACTTGACTGAGTTGCTCCATGCGCTTGAGCAGCATCTTCTATAAAATACAAATTATAATCTTTACATAATTTTTTTAATTCTTTAACGTTGCACATTTGACCATAGAGATTTACCCCAATAATTGCTTTAGTATTTTTATTAATTTTTTCTTTTATTTTTTCTATATTAATTAAATAGTATTGATCGTTGTCTACGAAAACAGGTTTTGCTCCAACATTATCAACAGCAAAGGATGTTGCAATATAAGTGTTTACAGGAACAATAACTTCATCATTTTTACCTATTCCTAATCCTCTTAATATTAATTCAATAGCATCGGTTCCATTAGCACAAGAAATTGAATATTTTTGATTTGTATATTTTGAAAAGTTTTTTTCAAAAGTATTCACATCATTATTTAGAATAAAATCATTTTTGTCTATGACTTTACTAAATTTACTTAAAACATTATTTTTTATTGGATTGTGTATTCTAGATAAATCGTTAAATGGTACTTTCATTATTTTTTAATTAGTTTTTTATTATACAATTGTATAGTGAAACTAGTTTAAATAATATCGTTTATAGTTGTTAAATTTAGGAGCTAAGTGTATTGAAAATCTCACTATTTACACATATGAGAAATCCAGAAGAAAGGATGGATCCTTGGAGAGAAGCCCTTGAGTGTTATAAGTCAATAACAAGTGATATAGTTATTGTTGGCCAAGACCTTGAACAAGAGTTTAAATGGGATGATCTAGGAAAAATGTTTCAAGAAGGTTTTGATAAATCTGAAGGTGACTGGGTTATTAATTTATCAATAGATATGCTTCTACACGAGACCGATATTGATAAGTTAATAAAATTAATAAAACTTTATCCAGATGAACCAGCAATTGCCCTTCCTAAATATAAGTTTTTTGAGCCTGAAAGATATCAAATAAAAAGCTTTGAAACAGTTATTTTAAATAAGAAAAAATATAAAAATATATTATTTAACGGCGGTGGAGATTTAGCACTTCCAACACTAGAAAATGTTGTTTTGAATCAGTCTACTGTTAAACACTTAGATGTTCCTGTATGGAATTATGATACAACTTTTAGAACTAAAGAAATTATTGCTCAAGATAGGGCAAGGTTTGCTAGAGCCTGGTATAGAGAGTTTAAAGATTATGGAGATAGGGGGGGACCAACAAATGAAGAAGCTTTCAATGCGTGGTTTACAATGATGAAAGAAAGGTATCCGTTCCATACAAATAAAACAAAAATAAAAAATCATCCAAAATATATTCAGGATAAACTTGAAGGTCTTAGCGAAAACCAATTTGGGTTTAATTTATTTGGTTTTAAAGAAGAGGTAAAATTTACTATCAAAAATAAAATTAATCAAAAAAGAATTAAATTTAAATATAAAATTTAATTCTTTATTTTTACATACCAGTCATCAAACTTTGAATATTTCTCTTGAACTCTTTCATAATTGTTGATAGTTAGCAAGTTGTAAATCGCTTCTCTATTACTAGTAAAATTGTGTTCAACCGAAATTATTTTTATGTCATATTTTTTAAAGTCTAAAGAATTTAGTATTTCCAATTCCGTTCCTTCCGTGTCTATAGAAAGGTAATCAATTGTATTATTTATTTCATACTTATCAAAGAGATCGTTAATAGAAATTGTTTTTAGTTCGTAAACAGTATTGTTTGAAAGTCTGAGATATTCATGTTTGTCTGAAGGAATATTTTTTGACAAATTAGCTCTAGAAAATTCAGGTTTCTCTGCTTGATTAAACTCAATCGAAATATTCGATATACTATGAACGCAGTCTAACGATATTGAACAATTCCGATTTTTTTTAATATCTTCTGACCAAATTTTTGCGGGTTCTACTACTAGGCCATCCCATTTGAATTCTTTCTCAAGCAAGTAAGTATTGGATAAATATTTACCATCTGCAGCTCCAATTTCAACAAAAAAACCATCTTCTTTAAAATCTAATTCATTGATAACAAATAAATCTTGAAATATTTGTGATTCAGAAAGTTCAATTAGTTTATAAAGTCTCCCAGGATTTTTGACTCTGTCATTTAAAAATATAAAGTCTAGTTTTTCATACTCATATCTATATTTCTTTCTCTCAACATCTAGTTTTATTAATTTATCTTTTCTGATTAAAGATAAATTAAATAATGAAAGTATCTTTGAAATTAATTTTTTTAATTCACCCATAATTTAATTTTTACTTTCAACATTGTTATATTGAGTTGCTAAGTTTGATTCAAACTGATCATTGTATTTTGTTATCGTGGGTTCGTACCAATAACCATTTAAACTCAATTCTCTTGCAGATTGATTTAGCCAAAAATCAAGAGCATCATCTAAAATTTTTGATTTTGCGATTCGATCTAGTATATTTTTAGCTCCTTTTTTTGAAACTACGTAAGAATCAGTTGTTTTACTCATTCCATTTCCACCCCAATCTGTAGGGGTGTTTATTTTTTTGTACATTCTTTTTAAAGGCCTTCTTTTAAATAGTGGAATATGCATGTCTAACTTACTTGCGCCAAAAAATACAAAATCAAAATCACTTGGAAGTTTATTTAGAAGAGTCAATAATTTTTTATCAAAATTTTTTTCTATCGAAATATCATCTTCAATTACAATCGCAAAATTTTCTTTATGATTTTCCACAAGTTTTTCATATACTTTTACATGCTTCATAAAGCAGGAAATTTCACCTTTAGACAAATAATCAGTATCAAATATTTTTAATTCTTCTTTAGTTAAGTCTTCTTTATCACATTGATTTATAATTTTAAGTGTAAAAATAGAGTCTTTAAATTGTTTCTCAATCACAGGGAGTCTTTCGGTGAGCTTTGTGTAGTGGATGAGATTTATTTCGTGCATAAGTAAAGATTAATTGGAATTATTTATAATAAGTTTTAATTTTCTATTAAAGTTGTTTAAATTCAATATATTAAAATAACCAGATGGGATGTTTAGTTTGTTAAAAACAAATAAAAAATATTTAATTGACTATTTTCTCTTATTTGTATCTACATATATTTCTACTGTGTGGATAAACTTTTATTACCTTTCTCCTAGAAACGTTGATTTCAACAAATATTATGATTATATAAACTATTTTTTTGGTCTAGATGTTGAAATAAGTTACGGCCAAGGAAGCTTATATTATCTAATAGTTTCTAATCTTTTTAAGATAAATTTAAATTTTATTGATGAGAGAAGTCTTGAAATTATTTTAAGTTATGCAGTACAAAACACAAATTTGGTTTTTTATTTAATAGGGTTGCTTGGCTTATATAAATTACTTTATTTTTACAATTTTGATAAAAAATTAATAATTTTCACATTATCAATTTTAAATTTTTTTCCACAAGCAATGTATATAAGAGCTGTTATGAAGCCAGAAATTATTGCTTTTTCTTTTTTACCATGGATTATTTATTTTATAGAAAACTACAAAAAAGATAAAAACATTATAAATTTGTATTTTGCAGCTCCTTTTTTAATTACAATACTTTCCTCTAAAGGATCATTAGCAGGAATGGCTATTTTGTATCTATTGCTTGCTTATTTTTCAGATATAAAAAATTTTGAGTATAAAAAATACTATATATTTTTAATAATATTTTTTATAGTATTTTCAATAGTTCTATACGAGAATTACGAAATCACAAATAATCATCTTTTTGAAAGAGATTATGACGAAAGTTATGACAATAAAGCAAAGTTTAGTTCTATTTTTAGGTTTAACTTAAAAACTATTTTTACTCAACCATTCTTCGATTACGAATATCAAATAGACAAATACAGTATTCACGCAAACTCCATTATAAATGTTACAATTCTTGATTCATTTGGTGACTATTTCAATCAACTTTATGATTTTGATTTAAATTATTTTGAAAAAAACAGAAAAGATTTATTTACTATAGACGGGAATAGTTTACTAAATAGTAATAACCAGATTCTTTATACAGGCCCTTTTAGTTCTATTTTTGATACAAATTTAAATTTAATTAGAAAGACATTATCTAATTTATATTCTTTTTTCTTTTATATTTCTTTAGTTATTTTTATATTTATTTTTAAAAGTTATCGAAAGTATTACTTGATGCCTTTTCTCGGTATCTTTACTTTACACATCAACTCTTTAGGGTTTCCATCTAATAACTTTAATCCCTACCTTGGTGATACATACAAAGCTTTTTATTACAGTTTTTTAATTTCTATAGCATTTGTATTTGTTGTTATAAAATACCTTGAATTAATAAAATCTATAAAGTTTCTTAAATACGCATTTTTGATATTTTGGTTAATTTCAATAGGATTTATTGCTGGGCATCCAAAGTCAAATAATCAGAATTTTTCTGAATATTTAGCAACTTCAAATCAGCACTCTTTATTTTGCAATATTAATAATTCAATTTTTTTTGAAAATAATTTAATTCAGAAAATTCATCCTTCTGGAAATATAAATAATCTGTCAACAGACTGTAAAAAGTACAAAAATACAAATTTAGGAAAAGATTTTTCTATTGCTGAAAAAGGAATATGTATTACAAATAATAGTATTAATAAAGCCCAGTCATCTAGTCCAAATTGCAGAATATATTTAATCGAGAGAGTAATAAAAAAAGTTGATTTACAAAAAATCAGGTACCCTTATGTATCAATACTAGTTTTTTTATCAGCATTTTTATTGACTTTAGGTAGTGATAAATTTAAAACAAAATTGACCAATTGAGTTCAGTTTTAAATATACTTTATTTAGATTATGAAAAATAGACTAAACCAGCTCAAAGAAATTTTTCATGATATTTTATTTGTTTCCAAACTGACAGGTACATTAAATAAAAAATTTATTATTTTTGCTGCATTAATAACTTCAAACCTGACCGTTTTATTAGATATAATAATTATTTTGGCGTTTACATTATTTTTGACAGGGGAAATTGACACATTTCAAATTATTGAGGCGTGGGTAGGTTTTGTAAAAGATAATATTTATATTCTTCCGTTTGTAATTGTAATTAGATATGGCTCAAAAATACTTCAAACATATCTAATGAAAACCCTTGAAGTTACAGTAGAAAAAAACTTAAGAGTATATGTGATGACTCAAATTTTTAAGCAAAAAGATTTTTCGATTTCAGATGCTTATTTTTATATTAATAAAATTACATCACACGTATCTTTTTTTTACTCTGCTTTAACTAATTTTTTAAACTTTGTTATTCAATCAACGGTTTATTTTGTTTATTTAGTATTTTCAAACCCATCAATTATTGCAGCTTTCTCAATCGGAGTAATAGTTTTAATAGTTCCAATAAAAAAGTTGGTGATTAGTTCTAAAAACTACATGCACAAGACATTTTTATTTGAAAAGAAATCTGATGAAGAAATTCAAAAAGTTATCGATAACATTTACTTAATTAAAATATTAAAAAAAGATCAAGATGAACTTAGAAAATTTTCTGAAACTTCCGATCAAGTTGCAGACGGTCAATTAAAAAACCATTTATATAATATCCTAAGTGCTGACTTTCCAAGCTTTTTAACAATTTTTACATTCTCTGTTTTCATCGCTTATTTTGGCAACTTCACTTTTATTACTTTAGATTATATTGTTATTACGCTTAGATTGTTTCAATCTTTAGGTGGAATTGCTGGTGCTTTTAGTAGAGTAATAAACTCCCAGATACATATACAAAAGCTTAAAGAAGCTGTTGATATTGATGACGCTGATTTTCATCATGACTATAACTTTTCTAAAAGCTTGGAAGATAACGATGTTGAAATCAACTCTGTTAATTTTAAATATCGAAATTCGACAGAGTGGATATTTGAAAATTTAAACCTAAATATTAATAAAAATACTCATACAGTAATTACTGGCCAAAATGGTTCTGGCAAAAGTACATTATTAGGTTTAATCTCCGGCATGTTAATTCATCAAAGTGGAAGTATAAGGATAGCAAGAGAAAAATTAGGTTATATTGGTCCTACACCTCTGATTCTATCAACGTCACTAAAAGAAAATTTATTGTACGGTAATACAGATGTTGTTGATGAAAGTAAAATTCTGGAAACTTGTGAAATGTTTAAATTGTTTGATGTTGTTAATAAAGATATCTTAGGACGGCAAGTAACCAACACATCATTGTCATCTGGACAAATGCAAAAAGTTGGATTTATCAGAGCCATACTCTCAAATGTTGAAATCCTTTTGCTTGATGAGTCAACATCAAACCTTGATAGGAATACAAAATCTTTAATTTTAGAAATATTGACAGATAAAAATATAACTGTTGTAAATTCTACCCACGATCCGACAAGTTTTGCACAAATAGACAGACATATTCAAATAGATATAGTTGATAACAAAAGATTAATTTATGATATTTAAACTTTCATAATTTTTAACTTCAATACTTAAATAGTTTTCATATGAAAAATTATCAAAAACAGTTTCTTTTGCATTTGTAGATATCTTATTAATCAATCCATTATCTAGAAGTAGGTTGTCAATAATTAATGAAAGATCATCGTTTGCTTTTATGAGAATTCCATTTTCTTCATGCTTGATAATGTTCTTTATTCCATAAACATTAGTAGTAATTACAACACAGCCAGCCCCCATAGCCTCAAGAATTGTTTTAGGGTTTCCTTCAAATTTTGAAAGTTGTATATAAAACAAATATTCTGAATAGGTTTCTAACAACAGATCATGATCTAAGTTGCTAGAAAGCTCAAGTTCAATATTATATTTTTTTGAGAGTTCTATCAATGTATCCCTCAGCTTGCCTTCCCCAACAATTCTTAATTTGTATTTGGAGTTTTTTAGCATTTCAATTAACTTTGTATGGTTCTTTTGTTCCTCTAATCTACCAACAGAAAAAAGAGTATTAAATTCCCTCTGTTCTATTTGTTTTACGTCTCTTTCAGCAATATCTACAAAATTTGGCTGATATATTATTTTTTTTTGCAAAGATTTATTTTTTGTAATCAAATTTATATCATCTTTGTTAGTTGTTACATATAAATCACAAAAAATTAAAGATATTTTTGAAAGTAAAGTAAACAGGAGGATTTTTATTTTAGATTTATTTTCAAATTTAGCAAAAGCTACTGAATTATATCCTGTTCGAATTATTAATTTATTTTTTGTTAAAAGTTTGTAAAAAATGGCAACCCATGAACCATAAAGTTGATTTGTTTTTACAATATCAAAATAATTATTGTTACGATAAATTTTCAAAGTATATTTAATAGACTTGAAAATATTAATAATTTTAAAATTAGACTTATTTGTATTTGAATAAATTGGCAATATTTCAAAGTAGTCTTCTAATTCGTATTCCTTAAGAATATTTATATCACTTTTATTTCCGTAAGTAAGTAAAGTAATTTTATATCCAAAGTTATCTACTAAATCTCTATAAACCTTTAATTCTCTATTTAAAATTCCCTGTTCATGCCAAATTTTTAATGAAGTATTGAATGTGAATACTAAAAGAATCTTCATCTTAGCTAATCATAAACGAATGTTTAGAAGTATCAATATTTAACTTTATTGAAAATTAAAAACTATTCATAAAGAATTATTTTTTGTTTATGCTCATAATAATGAAAAAAATTCTTGTTATTCATACAAAATACAGAATAACTGGGGGAGAAGATATTGCTGTAGATAGCGAAGTAGCAACATTAAAAAAATACTTTAATGTTGAAACCCTTTATTTTTCAAATAAAGATACTGATAATTTTTTTAAACAAATTTTTTCTTTTATCAGAAACAAGAACCCAAATGCAAATAAAATCCTTACTGAAAAATTAAACAAATTCAATCCAGACTTAGTTTACATTCACAACACCTGGTTCAAGCCATCACTTGGTATATTTAAAATACTTGATAATAAAGGTGTTAAATATTATTTAAAACTACATAACTATAGGTTTGATTGTGGAAGATACTTAACTAAGAAAACGCATTTAAAGAAACAGGAAAAATGTAAAGCCTGCGGTATGAAATCAAGCTCTAATATTATTTTTAATAAATATTTTCAAGACTCTTATTTAAAGTCGTTGATATTAATTAGGTACAGTAAAAAATATTTTAAGTTGCTTAAAAACATAAAAATTATAACTCTTACAGAATTTCAAAAAAAATACTTAATAGATTTGGGTATGAATACTAAAAATATAAACACTCTAATAAATCCAATCAGCATTTCAGAGGGTGTTGTTAAAGAGTTTAACTTTAATATTAAAAAAAAATAATTATTTGATATACGCAGGATTAGTTTCTGAAGAAAAAGGGGTAGATTCATTAATTTCAACATACAACTTGCTTGTTAATTTTGAAAAGACCTTAGTAATTGCTGGAGATGGACCATTATTGGAAAAGTTAAAATATAAGTATAAAAATAACGAAAAAATTATATTCACAGGAAAATTAACAAATTTTGAAGTTTTGTCCTTGATCAAAAATTCATACACAACAATAACAAATACGAGTCTGTATGAGGGACAACCAACTCTTTTATCTGAGGCATCAAAACTTCAGATAAACTCAATATATCCATCTAGTGGTGGTATTCAAGAATTTTTTCCGAAGGACAATCCTTTTGCTTTTAAAGCAAATAATGAAATTGATTTACTAAAAAAGTTAAAGCTATTAAGACATGAAGAGATAGTTAAGGATCAAGCTAAAAGTAACAAAAAATTTATTGAAGAAAAACTTAAGGAAAGTAATTATATAAGTAAATTTAGAGAGATCGTCGAATGAGTGCTAAAAAAATAAGTGTAATAATGTCAGTTTTTAACGATGAAGCAAATATAGAGAATTCTATGAATAGTATTTTATCTCAAACATACAAAGAATTTGAGCTGCTGGTCCTAGATGATTTTTCAAATGATTCCACTCCTAAAATACTAAAAAAATTTAAACACGACTCTAGAGTAAAAATATATTCCAATGATAAAAATATTGGATTGACCAAATCTTTAAATTTTTTAATTGAGGAATCTACTGGTATGTATATTTTTCGTCAAGATTCTGATGACTATAGCTTTCCATCAAGATTTATAAAGCAATTAAATATTTTAGAGAATACACCATTTAAAGTATGCACGACAAGAGCTATCAATATTCAGACTCAAAAAAAAATTCCTGGAATTAGCTCATGGTTTCCAAAAAAATTAACAATGAAATATAAAAACCCATACATTCATGGGACTTTATCAATTAAAAGAACACTGTTAAGAGATATTGGAAATTATGATGAACGCTATCGATACTCCCAAGATTTCAAATTATATTTAGATATTATTAAAAAGAATGAAAAAATTTATGAAATAAAGGAACCACTATATATGTTAAATACTTCAAATAATATATCAACCAACCAAAAAGAACTTCAAAAAACATATTTTGATAAAGCGTTAAAAGAAAATAAATGATTTAGAAATGAAAGTAAGCATTGGATATAAAGAGATTGATGGTCCCTGGGGAGGTGGAAATAATTTTAGGATAAACTTAAGTAAGTATTTAATTGAAAAAGGTATTTCTGTAACAAACAATCTGCGTGATAGAAATATAGATATTATTATCCTTACTGAACCAAGACTTTCATCTTTTTCTTCATCATATACTTACAGGGAAATTTATTATTACAAAAAACTAGTTAATCCGAATGTGATGGTAATTCATAGAATTAATGAGTGTGATGAAAGAAAAAATACAAATTATATGAATAATCTATTAAAAAGGGCAAATATTGTCTCAGATCATACAGTTTTTGTTAGTCAATGGCTTAAAAAAATTCACTCAAATAATGATATCGGGTTGGATAGTTCATCAGTTATTTTAAGCGGTGCAGATAACACAATATTTAATAATATAGGAAAAATCAGATGGAATAAACGCGAAAAACTTAAAATAGTAACACACCATTGGGGCAATGATTGGAATAAGGGATTTAAAATATATAGTGAATTAGACGAATTAATTAATGAACAAAAAAATTTTGAGTTTACATATATTGGAAATTTACCAGAAAATTTTAAATTTAAAAATTCAAATTATTTAAAACCATTGTCTGGATTAGATTTATCTAACGAATTAAAGTCACACCACCTGTATTTAACAGCATCTTTAAATGAACCATCTGGTAATCATCATATCGAGGCAGCTCAATGTGGATTACCACTTATGTTTATAAACAGTGGAGGAATAGTTGAATATTGTATTGATTACGGATTGATGTTTGAAGATTATAACTTTAATGAAAAACTTTTATATATGGTCGAAAATTATGATAAATTTTTTGATAAAGTACAAAATTATTCATTAAGTTCAGAATCAACGAATAAACAATTCTTAGATCTTTTTTATAAACTAATTAATGAAAAAACAAATAAAACTATCAATTTTGTAAATTTTCGAATTCAATTGTTTCAAATTGTATTATTTTATTACAAAGTACTAAAGTTCATATATATCAAAATAAATGCAAAAACTTAAGACAAATATATATCTACCAATTTTTCTATTTTTAATATTAAACATTTTATTTACTCGGTCTTTCGTTGGGTTAGGTTTTTTTAATCATTTATTGGGTGAGTACATTGTACTTTTTGGTTTTATATATTTATTTTTCTTGGTTCTTTATAGTTCTAAAACTCATAGATTATTTAGTTTAAAAATAATTACTGCAATTTTAATTTATTATTTACTTCAACTTATATTTACACAAGCAAATATTACAAATACTTATACTTTTAAAGCGTCATCATTTATTGCTATGACTTCCTATTTTTATCTTGGATTGAACTTACCTCGCCAAAATGAATATATTCAAAAAATTAAACAATGGCTTCCACTAATGCTTCCAATTATTTATTTTTTGGGATCAGGTTTATATCCTGATTTTTTAACTAATTTCTTTATAGAGAATTCAGACAAATTTCAATTTATAAAGGCATCAGATGTTTTAATGGGAGTTCTTATAATAGTTTTTTATCAAACAGGATTTAATGAAAAAAGGAATGATTTGTACCTTTTTTTGATTATCCCAGCTTTTATTCCACTTTTATTGTATTTAAGTAGGGGTTCATTTGTTGCTATTGTTCTATTTTTCGTAATGGAATTATTTACTCATAGAAAACAATTCATAAGCAACTTGCCAAGAACTTTTCTGTTAGCGCTTGTATCTATGTTTATTTTTGTTTTTTCAACTTTCAATATTTACGGAAATTTAAATTTTGAGAAATCTAATCCATTAATTAATGAGGAACTGGACAAAAGGCAAACAGAAGTTATCCAAGAAAACTTGCTTGATTTAATAGAAAGAAGAAACACAGTGGGGGTTGTTTTTTCGCTATATTTCGAAGACAATGTTTTAAAGTCCACTGATGGAACTTTAAATTGGCGTTTAGATATTTGGCAAGATCTTTTATCCGATATGAATATTTCAAATAAGAATTTATTTGGTTATGGATATAACGAAATACTTAGTGTTATGACAGATCCCTCTGAGCCTGGAAGAATGGGTAGAGATGGAATGAACGAAAATATTCATAATTATTTCTTGAATATTTTTGCCAGAGGTGGCGTAATATTATTAATTTTATTTGTAACGCTACACATAACTTTTGTAAGAGAATGGAAATCCATAAATGGAAACTATAGGTTAGCTAATTTTATAATCCCACTTTTAGTAGCTTCTTTTTTTGATATTTCAATGGAGGGTGTCCAATTTCCTTTAAATTATTACTTTTTTGTTGGAGCTTTTCTTTCATATAAAAAATAACTTAATAATTATTTTCGTACCATTCAAATGTTTTTTGCAACCCTGCTGGTAAAGAAGTTGATGATTTCCAGCCAAGAGAATTTATTTTGCCAGAATCTAATAATTTTCTAGGATTGCCATCTGGTTTTGTAGTATCAAAAATAATATCACCATCAAACTTAGTTATTTCCTTTAGAAGATAAGATAATTCTTTTATCGAAATTTCTTCGCCACTACCTACATTTAATAAATCATCTTCCCATTCTTTTTCAAGGAGAAAATCTACTGCATTACTTAAATCATCAACATATAAGAATTCTCTTTTTGGTTCACCTGTTCCCCAAATTTCAATATTCTCACTTCCATTTTTTATTGCATCATAAAATTTAACGATTAAGCCAGGTATTACATGGCTACTATTTAAATCAAAATTATCATTTGGTCCGTACAAATTTGTTGGCATAAGATTAATTATTTTGTGTCCGTATTGAGACTTGAGTGCATTTCCCATTTCAATTGCAGCAATTTTTGCCATCGCATAAGGAGAATTAGTAGGTTCTAGTTTTCCGCCCATCAGGCTTTCCTCTGAAGTAGGAATAGATGCGTTTAATGGATAAATACAACTACTTCCTAAATTAATTAATTTAGTTGAGGGGAAATTAATTAAAGCTTCAAGAATATTGATGTTAATTTTTAAGTTTTCAAGTATAAATTCAGTTCGGAAAGTATTATTTGCTAATATTCCACCAACCTTTGCTGCTGCATTTATAATTAAATCTGGATTTACATCTTTTATAGTTTTTGTGGTTTCATCTAAAGAAAAAAGATTTGTATCTTTTCTATTTGAACCAATAATTTCGGAAACAGAGTTAGAATTTGATAAATTTTTAACTAGGTTTGAACCTACCAAGCCATTAGAGCCAAAAATAAGAATCTTAATTTTTTTTCCTTTTTTAATACCTTTATATACTAAATAAATATAGTTTTAAATTGGTGTATAAAAATTGAAAATAGAATATATAAATGGTTACAAATTTGCAAGAATGTCAGATTATGTATTTTCTGAAGTTTTAACAAATAAACAATTTCAAGAAATAAATCCAAAAAATATTGAGATAATTTATTCCAACAATTCACATGTTTGTTACCAAAGAAAACAATTAAATATTAGTGATGGAGATACAGTATTTTGCGTTAATAGTTCACTAGAATTACTTTTTTATCATGTTAAAAATGAAAATTTAAAAAATCTAACTCTAATTACTTCTCAAACAGATGACAAAATATCAAAAAAAAAATATCAAAAAATTACCAAAACAATTTAGCCGATGGTATTCCATAAATGTTGACTGTACAGATCCGAAACTTATCTCAATTCCTTTAGGCTTGTCTAATGGTTATGACAAAAATTTAGATCTTGATGATAATTTAATCAATATTGACTTGAATAGTTTTACAAAAAGGAAAGAAAATTTACTCTATCTAAGCTTTGAAGACAATACAAATATAAGGCATAGAAGTGGACTTAAAAATTATTTTTCACAATTTAAATGGGCAAAAATTTTATATAAAAAAAATGAAATAGTTGAATATGAGAACGATTTAAGGATTAGTAATTTTGTATTATGTCCTCAAGGAAATGGTATCGACACTCATAGAATTTGGGAAACTTTGTACTGTGGCTCTATACCAATCATTGAAGACCATATTGGGTTTAATCAATTTAAAAATTTGCCAATTATGTTTGTTGATGATTTTTATAAAATAACTGAAAAATCTTTAGAAAATTTTTTAGACACATTACAAGTCAAAGACCTAGATATGATAGATTTTCATTACTGGAAAAATGAAATATTTAAAAAAAATCATGATAGAGAAAATACAGTAACAAAAATCATTAATAAAAAAACGTTTAATTACATGACTACAAAAAATATCTTAAAAGGAAAACTGTTAAAAATCAGAAACGGATATTTCAGAATAATTTATAAATTGAAAAATAAGTTATTTACTCAAATTTAGAAATAAAATAAATTAAGTTGTCATTTCTAACTATACTATTTTAAATGAAAGCTCTAATCACTGGTATAACTGGCCAGGACGGATCCTATTTAGCCGAACTCTTATTGAGTAAAGGCTATGAAGTTCACGGGACAATCAGAAGATCATCATTAATTAATACATACAGAATTGATAATATTATTTCAGAATACTCAAACTCAAATAAGCTTAATTTACATTATGCAGACCTCTTAGACTCAGCTTCACTCTCTAATTTAGTGACGCAGATACAACCAGACGAAATTTATAATTTAGGTGCACAGTCCCATGTAGCCGTATCATTTAGAAACCCTCTTTACACAACTCAAACAAGTACTATAGGTCCACTTGCTCTTCTAGAAACAATTAAAAATACTGATAAAAAAATAAAATATTACCAAGCTTCTAGTTCTGAAATGTATGGTGGTGAAGGTGAGGTTAGTCTCAATGAAAATTCGCCTTTATTACCTAAAAGCCCATACGCCTCATCAAAAGTTTTTGCTCATGAAATCAATAAAATTTATCGGGAATCATATGATATCTTTGGTGTAAATGGAATATTGTTCAATCACGAATCTCCTAGGAGAGGAGAAACTTTTGTTACCAGAAAGATAACAAAAGCTATTGGTAGGATCCACCATGGTTTACAAGGGAAACTAACTTTAGGCAATTTAAAAGCATCTAGAGATTGGGGATTTGCTGGTGATTATGTAGAAGCAATGTGGTTGATGATGCAGCATGATAAGCCTGATGATTGGGTTGTTGCTACAGGAGAGACCTATACTGTAGAAGATTTTTTAGTAGAAGCATTTAATATTGTAGATTTAGATTGGAAGCAATATGTAGAAACTTCGGAGAAATACTTTAGACCCAACGAAGTAGATTATTTACTTGGAGATCCATCAAAAATTAAGAAAACTTTAAATTGGGAGCCAAAAACTAGTTTTAAAGAATTAGTAAAGATGATGATTGAAAATGATTTAAATGAAGCTGAAAAAGAACTCACGCTAGTAAAAAATAATCTTTTAAAACCAACTTGGGAGCATCCAACGGTTTAGTTAAATGTCAAAAAATGTATTATTAATTGGTTCAGATGGTTTTTTAGGTAAAAATGTTAAAAGTACTTTAAAGGAATCAAGCAAAAATAATTTTTTTGAAATTCGTAATTCTGAAGATTTAGATATTCTTAATTACGATTTATTTTCTAAATATTTACTTAATAATGACATAAATAAAATTATAAATTGTGCAGCTTTTGTTGGAGGCATTTCATATGGTTATAAATACCAAGCTGACTTACTTAGCATAAATTCTCAAATGGCAATAAATCTTTACAAAGCATCAAAAGATACAAATGTGAGTATGCTAATAAATCCTATTTCAAATTGTGCTTACCCTGAAAAATATAAGGATTATGAAGAAAGTAAATTCTGGGATGGGAAAATACATGAATCCGTATTTAATTATGGACTTTCTAAAAGGCTTTTTGTAGGTTTAGGAGAAGCTTATTATAAACAATTTAATTTTTCTTCATCAAATATTGTCATGTCAAATATGTATGGCCCTTTAGATCATTTTGAAATTGAAAGATCACATGCTTTAGGTGCTCTGATATTAAAAATCTATAATGCAAAGAAAAATAACATTGGCTTTATCGATATTTGGGGAACCGGAAAGCCCATTAGAGAATGGCTTTATGTTAAAGATGGAGCGGAATCTTTAATACGAGCTCTTGAATTAGAACCAGGTCATCATTTTTTTAACGTTGGATCTGGACAGGGTTATTCGGTGATTGAAATAGCTAACAAAATAGCTAAGGAATTTAAATGGGATGGGGAATTTAAGCTAGATACTTCAAAACCTGATGGTGTCCTAGAAAAAAAAGTTAATCCAAAACTTGGAGAAACAATACTTAATTGGTCTCCAAAAACTACAATAGACGAAGGAATCAAGCTAACAGTAGAATGGTTTATAGAAAATGAGAAAAATATTACACAATAACGAAATAATATGCATAGTTGCAAATCTTGAAGACGCAAAAGAGGGCTTAGATTTTTTAAGTGAAGATAATGATTTTATACAAGTTGGAACTTGGAATTACAAAAAAGGACAAGTTTTACCCTTGCACTACCATAATGAATTTGAAAGAACGGCTCTAAGAACTTCTGAGTGTGTATTTGTTTTTAAAGGTAAAATTGAATGTAATCTACATTCCGAAGATGGAGAATTTATTGAAACAATAATCGTAAATGCAGGTGAATTTATTATTAATTTAAGCCAAGCTCATGAGTCAAAAATTTTAGAAGACACAATCGTTTTAGAAGTCAAAAATGGTCCCTATTTTGGACCAGAGAAAGATAGGACAAGAATAGAAAAGAAATGATTTTTCAAGTTGAACCCCAGGTTACTAAAAGTGATATCAAAGCAGTGTCTGATTACATGAACTCAGGTGGTTGGCTTACTGAACATAAATTAACAAATGAGTTTGAAAATAAAATTTCAAATTATCTTGGAAGGAAATATGCTTCAGCGGTGCCAAACGGTACTATTGCAATTTACTTATCATTAATGTCTTTAGGCATTAAAAAGGGAGACAAAGTTGCAGTTCCAAATATAACCATGATTGCGACAATTAATGCAATTTTATGGATTGGAGCAAAACCCGTCTTGATCGATGTTGATGAAGATTTCTGCATGTCTATAAATCATTTAAAAAAAATTAGAAATCTCAAAGCAGTTATTTTCGTTCCTCTTAATGGAAGGATTGGTAATGGCGAGCTGATTGAAAAATGGTGTAAGAAGAATCAAATTAAATTGATTGAAGACTCAGCCCATTCCCTTGGTACAAAGTATAAAAATTTTAATGCAGGAAATCTTGGAGATTTAAGTGTTCTTTCTTTCACACCTCACAAAATTATAACAACCGGTCAAGGTGGCATGATTTTGACCAACAACCAGAAGTTAGCTAACAATATTACAAAATTGAAATCTTTTAACAGAAGAGCTGGTAAGTCTGATTGGCATGACGGATTTGGTCTAAATTTTAAATTTACTGATTTACAAGCCGCACTTGGACTATCACAACTTGCAAGACTGAAAGAAAATATTAAAACAAAAAGAAAAATTTATCAATACTATAAAAAACACATTGATAATGAGTTTTTTGCGATAAAAGAATTTGAAGAAAATGAAGTCCCATGGTTCTTTGATGTTTTAACTAAAAATTTTAATGTCAGAAACAGATTGTATGAATATTTAATTAAAAATAATATAGAAACGAGATTTTCCTATCCAGCGTTAAGTAAACAAAAATTCTTGAAAGAATATAAAAACAATAATTTAGACTTCTCTGAGTCAACTCATAATAAAATATTGTGGCTTCCATCATCATTAGGCTTAAAAACTAATGAATTGAAAATAATTTGCGATAAATTAAATAGATTTACAATTTAAAAACTTTACTTAGACAAATAAATAAAAATTTTAAATAATTATCAACACAGTAAAGTTTACTTTGCTTTACAAATTCCAGAACTTCTTTTAAATGTCTTGATTTGTTAAATGGGCTAATGAAATAACTCTTATTAAATATTATTCGGTACTGTTCTTGAAAAAAGCAACCTATTGGATACTTTAAACCTTGAACATGCCATGGCTTAGTCTTTCCGGCAAAATGTATTGTAATGTTGCCCAAAATCTCTTCAATCTTCACATCCACATCTTCAACTACAACATTATTGTTTAAAGTTTTAGGCAACTCTAAATAATTTCCATTAAAAAAAGTGTTTAAAATATCCTGATCCCAATACTTGGCTTCTTTTTTGAAATTAATTAAGTGCTTTTCAAGCTTACTTCCTATCCCATCATTGATGTATTTTTTTAAATCATAAATTATTACACCTGCATTAAAGTATTTATCATCCATTTCCATATAGTCAAAATATTCTATCGTAGATAGTTCGTCAGTCTCATATTCTCCAATAGTGTTAGCACAGATGATATACTCTGATTTTTTAAGATCTTCCAAGTATTTTTTAAAAGTAGAATAAGGATCTTTGTTGAATAGTATGTCAGAATCTATATAAATAATATGATCTATATCATCTTTAATAAGATTTATTGCAAAAATTCTATAATATGTAGCTTCTGTTACATGAGAGTTATTTAAATTTGGAAGATCATAGTTATTCTTGATTTCTAAAAATTTAAAATTTAAGTTTTCAAATCTATATTTGTCGATTTCTTTGCTTAAACTAAAAGGTTGATTATGAGCAATGTAAATATTTATCTTTTCGCTAGTCACATTGTTTAGACTAAAAAATGACATTAAAGCTTGAGTGTTATAATTCTTATCTAAACAATAAATAAAATTCATCTAAATTAAATATACAATTACAAAAAATTTTTGTTCGAAAAAGATTAGAATTTCTATAATTAGTTTAGATAAATAATGAACAAAATATCATTAGCCATACCAACTCATTTTTCGAGCAAATATCTTTCAATCTTGTTAAAAAGTATTAGTAATACAGAATTAATCAGTGAAATAGTTATCTCTGATGACTCAAATAATCTTTATGAGATTGAAAATATTAAAAAAATAATTAGCAAATATCAAAATAGTCATATAAATTTTGTCTTCTCTCAAAATTTAAGTAATCAAGGAGCTTTTAATAATAAGTATGATGTGATTTCAAAATGTTCTAATGAAATCGTTTATCAAATAGACTCAGATAATATTGCAGCTAAAAATTTAGATATGATTATCTCTAAAATTATTGATAATTTTGATTCAAGTAGAATTTATTATCCAGCTACTTTAAAACAATTTTTTCAGAACTATCAGTATCATTTATTTCCAGATAAAAATATTGTGAGACTGAGTCTTGATGATAAAGATATTAATTCTTATGATGTTTCAACATCAATTAGAAATAATGAAAAAATAACAGTAGATAAAAATATTTATTGGATTCTTAATTGTGGAAATTTTATAGTTTCTAAGAATAAATATCTCGAGGTTATGCAATCATATTATAGAAATGACTCTATACCACTTGCCGCAGACGCTTTAGCTATATCTTATTTATGGTTAAAAGCTGGTAAAACAATTCAACTAAGTAAAGACCTGTATCATTTTCATAGAAAAAGAAAAGATAGTGTATCTTTAGCATTAGTTGATGAATCTAAACTATCCTTTGATTTTTTTAAAGAAAAATTTAAATTTTAATTACTCTACTAATATCGTCATTTAAAAGTTTTTTTAAATTTATTTCGTTTTTAACAAACTCTCCAGGTTTTAGGTAGTCAAGTATTTTGTACGAATTTATATTAATCTCATTTTTATTAAGCATTTCTGGATTTAAATGCTCATTTAAATATATATCAGAATGATAAAAATTGGTTAATTTTTGGGACATAAGAGCAGCTGTCATTGCAAAAGCCGTAACACCAGATGTTGCTAAATTTTTTGCGTTAAGCAAAGTATTAAAATCTTCAATAAAGCTATTTGATTGAAATACAAATTTTTTTTCTTTTTTTAAAATTTCAAAAACTGGATTGTTGTGCTCTTTTCCAGTTACAACAATAACTTTTTTATAATTTTGCGATATTTTTAAAAAATAATTTAATGAATTTTGTGTATACAAACTATTCCAATCTCCATAAAATATATTTCCAGACCTACAATGAATAACCAATGTATTTTCATCGATTTCAATATTTTGTTTAATTGATAGTTTCTTGTACAAAAAATTTTTATTAAAGTCATGAAAGTTATCTACATATTTAGTTTTTTCACTTTCTTTGATTGGGAAATCATTTTCATCATTACTAAAGAAATCTTTTCTTTTGTAATAGTTTGTTTCTGCACGATCAAAGTAAAAGAATCGATACTTCTTTTTAAAAATAGAAAAAGAATCCCCTATTTTATTGTTAATAATTTTGAAATCTTCAAAGTAAGGATGTGGTTTTGAATAAAAATTATAGTTATTAAATTTACAATATAATGCACCTAAAGTAATTTGCTGTACATTAGTTGCAAAAGAAATCATATCACGATAATTGTCGCCTTTATAATGTGTTAAAGAGTAATTTCTTGTAGGTATAAATTTATTGATTTTAAAGCTAATTCTTGGTTCAAACCTTCGTAAATTTTTTAAGTTTTGCATAACCACAAACCTAATTCTACTCCTTATAATATTCATTATATGAATTTTAAAATCAGCTCAACAGAATTCTATAGTAGACAAAACCAAGAAATTAAACGATTTCTAAATATAGAAAAAAAGACACTTCATATATGTATCAACCAAGATAATTTATTTTTAGATAAAGAAAAATTAGATGTTCTAGCACTAGATAATCAAAAAGATGTTATTAAATCAATTATTGAAATAGAGAAAAAATACGATTTAATAATTATTACAGACTTATTTGAAGTAAGTGATGATATATACAGGCTTCTAAAAGCTACTAGAGACAAATTAAATGTTGGTGGAAAAATTTTAATCTCAACAATTAATCCTAAATGGCGATGGATTCTTAACTTTTCTGAAATTATAAATATTAAAAAGAAAATAAGAAAAAGTTCAAATACTAAATTAAAAAAAATAATTAGCTCAGCAAGATCTACTGGGTTAGAGCTTAATTATTTTTATACAAAACAAATTTTTCCATTTAAGTTATTTGGACTTGGAAGAGTATTAAATAAAGTTTTAGAACTTATATTCTTCAAATTTAATCTTGGTATTAAAAGCTATATTTTATTTTCAAACATCACCTTTTCAAAAACAGAAATGTCAAAATCAGTTATTGTTCCAGCTAAAAACGAATCGAAAAACCTAGAAATTTTGTTTGAAGACTTTCCAAACCTAGATAGTTTAAATGAAATAATCTTAATTTGTGCAGAATCAAAAGACAATACTTTTGATGTTAGTAAAAAAATTTCTCAGGAAAATCCTAGTTTAAAAATAAAAGTTATTGAACAGGAGAGCAAAGGTAAGGCTGGAGCAGTATTTGAAGCTTTAGAACATACAACTGGTGAATTAATTGCTATATTAGATTCTGATATTTCAGTCGAACCAATGACGCTTCTAAGTTTTTTCGAAATTATTGAGTCTGGTCATGGAGATTTTGTAAATGGTACAAGACTAATATATCCAATTGAAAATAAATCAATGAGATTTTTAAATAGATTAGGTAATAAGTTTTTCAAACTTGCTGTCTCAGTAGTAATTAGAAATCCACTTTCTGATTCACTATGTGGTACAAAAGTATTTAGGCGATCACATGTTAATAGAATTATTGCTTGGCGAAACGAATTAAATAATTTAGATCCATTTGGAGATTTTGATTTTTTATTCAGTGCAGCATATTATGGAGAAAAAATTTCTGAATACCCCGTGCATTACAAGGCTCGAATTTATGGAAAAACACAAATAAATAGATTTAGGGATGGTTTTAAACTAATTTATTATTTTTTAAAATCTTTTTCAAAATTTAATTCATCTATTAATTAATTTTTTAATATATCATTTAAAAATTCTAGAAAATCTTCTATATCTGGTGCTGAATCAAATAAAGGTTCATTATATATATTGTTGTAATGAGACTTATTGGAGTCAATTTCTGTAATTCTGTCTAACAAAGATTGATCATCAAAATCTGTTATATGGATAAATGAATTTGGATTAAAGTCTATTTTTGCGTAATCGTCACCATAAAATAAGGGAATATTGCCGGCTATTTTTGCATGAATTAATTTTTCACAAAGATAACCTCTTGAAATTTCATTTTCCATTGCCAATGAAAATTTATAGTTTGAAAGCTTTTCCAATTTATAGTATTCACCTTCAGGAAGCAAATTTCCATATTTATTTTTTCCAAATACATCAACATCTTTGTAAGTTGAAACTAGTTCTATATATTTGTCTCTAAAGAAATACTCAGAGGAATAAACTATAGAACAAAAATCATTTTTAGGAATATTGTTAAATTCATTTTTTTTGTCAATATATTCAAGGGGAATTAAATATTCTGGATTTGTATAAGTAGTTACACCAAACCAATCTAAATACATTTTCCAAAGTGGCAATCTAAAATTTGAAGAGCTTTCCACCGAAGTTGGAACATGTGAAATAGAATAATCAAAATTAAAATTTTCTAAATTAAAATCTTCAGAAAGAAAAAATATCTTTCTTGCATCTGTATATTCTAAGTTTTGATTTCCAAAGCAACTAAAAAATAATATATCTGCTTTTTTTGGCTTAACAATTTTGAACTTTATGCCCAATTTATTTATGGAGTGGAAGAAAAAATTGTTTTTGGGATTAAACCCTGTCCAAAAATCTACGAAGCCAATCTTCATAAATTAATCCTAATCTAATTTATTTGTTTTCAAGTGTTAAAATTTTACTAATGACTCCTTACTTTTTAAATAAATTTTCTGATGATATAAATGGGGTTATTCATGTAGGTGCTCATCTTGGTCAAGAGGTTGATGATTACAATAATTACAATTTAAAAAAAATTATACTATTTGAGCCCCAGCAAAATATATTTAATCAGCTTTTGCATAATACAGAAGGTATGGATAATGTTAATTGTTTTAACTTTGGCTTAGGATCAGTTAACGAAAAAAAAACAATATATAAATCAGTGGAAAACGATGGGAAAAGTTCATCAGTTTTACAACCCGAATTGCATCTATCAGTTCAGCCAAATATAAAATTTGATGAATCTGAAGAGATTGAGATTAAAAGATTTGATTCACTAAATATAGAAGCTTTAGATTTGTTGACTATAGACGTTCAAGGTCTTGAGCTAGAAGTGATTAAAGGTTTTGGAAATAAATTAAATAGTGTAAAGTATATTTTTTCGGAAATAAATACCAAATATTTATACAAAAATAATGCTCTAGTGTCAGATATAGATAGCTACTTAAGCGAATTTGGATTTGAAAGGATTTATACAAATATAGATCCTTTTAAGTATTACGGAGACGCTTTATACATTCAAAAAACGAACAAAAATTACAAGAAAAGCATCATAAAAAAACGAACGAAGAAAATTGTAATTTCGAATTTATACTTAAGTTTGAAAAAAATACTTTATCCCAAACAATTTATAAAAACAATTTTTAAAATTTAGATTTAATAAATCCTTTAACTTTTTGTAAAAATATTTTAAGTTTATAGAAATTTATGTATTTAAAAAAATTTATTTTGTGTATTTTGAAAGCTATAGACGTAGTATCAGTCCAGATTTCTCTCCACTTTTGTCCTCCAGAAAAATGCCTTATAACAACATTCTTATATTTAACTTTATTTATATAATTTAAACAAACGGACTCTCCATGTAGCTCTGTAACGTTATATTCGGGTGGAAATATATGCACATGTTTATCTAAATCCTCAAGAGAATAATGAGTCCATTCATTTTTGGCACTATGAAATCCATTATTAGAAAGATTAAAAAATGATGTATTTGAGTGTCTTTTTATGCCAGTTAATGAGTACCAGGAAGCTTGTTCGGCAAATTCCTGCCAGAAGCTATTTTCAATTTTCTTTCCTTCATGAAAACTTGTTTCATTGATTAACGCATCGTATCTTTTCTGACTATTTATTAAACTGAACATTTCTTCAGTCCAGGGCGTTTTTATTAATGAAAAAAAACCAGTACAGTGTGTATTTCCAGTATCGATAGCATATGCATAATCCTTTCCATTCGGAGGTAAAAGGTTTTTGGAAGTATCAACTATCAAAGCATCGGCATCAATAAAAATTAAACCATCCCCATCTTTTAATAAATTATTTAAAATCTCTTCTTGTTTAAAACTTTTGTACCAAAAATACTGACCTCTAACAGGGTGAACACCATCTGTAATTTCAATATATTCTAAGTCGTGAATATTACAATATTCTTTGTTTCTTTTTGAAACTACATTATCAAAAAAATCTTGCTTCCACTTTATTTCATAGCTTGCAATAGCAAGTAAATAGTTTGTTGGCATGAGATAATAATATATACTTACATATTTTTTGTTTTCAAAAATTAAAATACTCAAACATTTTTACAATTAAAAATTAAAACTCAACATTGAAGAAAGTTTCAGCGCTTTTTAAAAACGTATTTTCACAATCTGATAAGTAAGTAAAATCATCAGGGTTCCAATTATTGTCAAAATAAAAATCATATGGAAAAGATCCAAAATGCCATTTTGTAAAATTAATTAACTTTAATTTAATCAAAACATTACCAAAGAAGATAAATATCTTGGGGTTTATGTTGATAGTTATAATTCTTTTGTTAAGTTTTTTACCAAGAACTTCTAGATGGTTAATTAAAGATTGAGGATTTGGAGCACCAGCAGGCCAATCTCCTGAAATCCTGTTGGTTCCTATGTGAATTATTAATCTTGCTAAGTCCTCAACTTCTACAAATTGAATTTTTTGTATGCCTTTATTTGGTAAAGGTATTGGAATATTAAATTTAATAAGATTAAAAAATATTTCAAAAATACCTTTTCTGTTTTTACCTAAAATTGTTCTTGGTCTAACAACTGAATAGAGATTGTTATTTAAGTATTGTTTCAAATTATTTTCAGAAGTTATTTTTGTTTCAGCATATAAATCTAACGGATTGAATTTTGTTTCTTGAGTCACAGGAATGTGATCTGGCTTTCCATAAACACCACTTGAACTTACATAAACAAGAAAAGTATTTGTACAATTTGCAACATTCTTAATTAAGTTAAGTGTTGTATTTACATTTGTCTCAATCAGCATTTCTTTGTTAGATTTAAATGGTAGAACTGATGCTGCATGAATAATTAGATCAAAGCTTTTTAGGGAAGTTTTTTCATCATCTATAAAATCATTAATAGATGATTCTATATATTTAATATTTTCGAACTTTTCTTTAGACTTTTTAATATCAATTGCAGTGACTTTATTTGGTGTTTTGGATAAAACCTTACACAGTTGAAATCCTAAAAATCCAGACGAGCCCGTTATTAAGATATTTAAAGACATAAATTAATGATAACTAAAAATATTACAAAATTAACTCATATCTTCATTAAGAGATTAAATGTTTAATTTATATCAAAATATGATTTATTCGTATTACAGTTGTAAAGAATGGATAATAATCTAAAAATTTACTTGCTTGGAGGAAACTCTGTAATTGGAAATGCGATACTAAAGGGTGTACAAAAAAGACACGTTAATAAAAACATTGAAACTTTTTCATTTGTTAGAAATAATTATGAAGGAAATACATCAGAAAATATCATTAAAGTTTCAGAATATAGAGATTCAAAAAATTATATTGATAATGGGAACAAAGATACAAAAAAAATTTTAATCATTAGTTTCGGTGTTTTAAAAGAAGAAAAATCAGATCGTTTAATTGAAAATTTACAATTCCATTTAAATGTGAATACATTTAAAACTCTTGAGCTGTTAAATGAATTTATTAATAATAAAAATATTATAGAAATACATGTTGTTTCAAGTATTTTAGGAGACTTTATTAGACCAAGTATTTTTTCGTATTCAGTTTCCAAAAATTTTTTAGAATTACTTATAGAAAATACCAAAGAAATTGATAAATATAGAAATAAACTATATATTTGGAAACCAGCACATGTTGAGTCAAAACTTAATGAAAATAGAAAACCAAGTTTTTTGAGAACAAATCCAAATAAAATTACAAAAATTGTATCGAAAAAAAATACTGGAGGAAATTATTACATTCCTCCAATCTCAATATTCTTTACAAATATTGCTAAAATTTCAGGCCCACTTGTAAGATGGCTTGATAAAAAAATTTAAAAAAACTTATTTTTTGTAGCTAGTCTCCATTCCTTTTTGTATTTAAAAATACTAATAAGTAACCTTACCTCGCTCATCAACCCTTTTTGCCAGTGCGATGTGCCGTGTAAGCGGGTAGTATAATTTATTTTTGGTCGGATAATCTCCAAGTTGTTCAACTTGTAGTAGTAATAAACAAACACATCGAATGAAAAATCATTTGGCATCAATTCATGAAGCTTAAAAAAACTCTTATGAACAATATTTGGAGTTCCGCCCGCATCATATATATATGTATTGAAATAAATTGAAGAAATCAGTCCAAATAATTTTGTTTTTAAAGAGTCAATTAATGGTCTCCCAACCCTTTTTGCCTTTATATAAGTAGTATGACTATTTAAATCTAAGCTATTAGCGAAATTAAAAGCATCTAATGGATCTATTTTCATATTTCCCGGCATCCATACAACGAACTCCTTTTCTACAAAACCAGAAGCAAAAACAATTCCACCACCGTAACCTAAATTATTTATAGACCTAACCACTCTCCATTTATTTGAAGGATTTTCTATGTTTGAAAAAAATTCATCCATATAGTTATTATCTGAACCATTGTCTAAGAAAATAAAAGAATTTTCTGGAACAGTGCTAGCGTCAATTATTTCGACAAATTTTTTAAAATTATCTTTGTCATTATAAAAAGGTACAATAATTTGAAAATTTATAATATTGTTTCCTTCAACAGATTTACATATTCTTTCGGTGTTCCACAGTCAAAATATTGTCCTTTTAACCTAAAAGCTTCAACTGTTTCATTATTTTCAATTGAATTTTTTACTGCATACCCTATATGAGGATCTGTGATATCAATATACTCTTTAAGTTGTAATGAAAAACTTAGTGCACCCCAGGCGTATTCAAATCCGTTATCAGGAACCTTGTCAACTATTTTAGTTACTTGATTTGAATCATTGATTTCGACTTCTCCAAGCTTTCCTCTTTGGTCTTCCCGTATTTGCCAACATGCAAGCTTACAAAAATTTTTTGACTCAAGAAGCTCATCATAGGGTTGTTGCCCATGAAAATAAGTATCCGGCATTATAAGTGTGTAATGTTCTGAATTTGTAGATTCGATAGTATTCATAACTGTCTCAGACATTGTATTTGTTACCATTTCAATTATTTTCAAATTTCTGAAATCAAAATCTAAAGAATTAATTATTGGTACGAAATCCGGTCTAGTGGGTAAATAAATATTTTCGCATTTATTTACTAAATTTTTTAGATGTATTTCTAATAAAGTTTCATACTCATCATTTGCGGGTAACAAAAATTTTGGGACACCTTTCATTCTCTTTGCTAATCCAGCTGCGGGTAATATTACGTCCATAATAAGTCAGTTCATTATACATCAATTAAATCAATGATTTAAAAAATATAACTCAATAAAAAATATATCATTAGCTATGGGAGTTTTTTCATTATGAAAAGTAAAATTAAATTTAAACTGATTCATTATGTAATCAAAGATTTGGGTTATCAACTAGATAAGAAAAAGTGCCAACTTACTTTAGAAAGAATCAAGCAAACTGGAATCTTGAAATATGTCCTTTACTTATATTTGATTTTTGGCAATATTTTTAATAGAACAGTTCTGTTTAGTAACCTTTATAAAAAATTAATTTTATACAAATTTTTAGCCGGTGTAGTAATTTTAGTTTTTGAATCAGATACAAATTTCGAAGATACAACACCCAATTTTAAAGATAACATGACTGATATATCTGAAATGTATGACACGATAGTCATAGGAAGCGGTCCGGGAGGTGCAATTGCTGCTCTACGTTTAATTGAAAATAATGAAAAAGTTTTGATTGTAGAAGCAGGAAATGCATACGACCCAGATAAAATTGAACACCATTCTTTAGCCCAAACAAATCTTCAGTTTTACAAACAGGGAATGAATTTTTGTTATGGAAATATACCAATGCTTTTTGCTGAAGGTTCTACTTATGGAGGTGGCAGTGAAGTGAATAGTGGTCTTTATTTTAAACTTACAGAACCATACAAAAGTAAATTACTAAAAAAAAGCAACATTACTCATGAAGAATGGAATTCAGTTGAAAAAAAAGTTGAAAAACTAATAAGTGTTCAAATAGCACCCGAAGGTTCATTTAATGGTTTAAAGTCTGCATTAATTTCAGGGTCAAAAAATCTTGGACTTATATGTGAAGAGATACCAAGGTGGAGGGAATACAGTCCAGTTGAGGAACATAAAAGCATGCAGGCCTCATATTTGAAACATGCTGAAGAACTTGGATTAGAAATAGTTACACAAACTGAAGTCGTAAAACTAGAACCAAGTGATGAATTTATAACAGTTGTATCTCAAAAAGGAAATAAAGTTTTAAACTACCGTTCAAAAAAAATTGTCTTGTCAGCAGGAACAATAGGAACACCAAAAATTTTAAAAAATTCAGGGTTGCTAAAAGATTCTATAAAATTTGATTTTCACCCCATGACCCGTTGCGTTGTTGACTATGGTTCAAACGTGAATCACGGTGATCTGTTTCCTCCATATCAATCATGGACTAATGATAATAGGTTTAAATTTGGATATTCGGTATCAACATTTCCTTTTGTAAAGGCAACTTTAGCTTCTTTAGGTAAATTTGATAATATACCAAATCCTTCACAATTAGTAAGTTATTTTAGCAGTACTGTCCTTGATAATTCCTATGGAAGATTGTTAAATTTTAATGGAACACTCATACCATTTGCATATATATCAAAAAAAGATAGAGAAAAGATAAAAGAAGGCTTTGAAATTTTAAAAAATTTACTTCGTTCAACATCTGTGAATAAAGTTTGGCCTGAAAAAGGATTATCACCAATGACTACGGTTCATATTTTTGGTTCTTTGCCAATTGGAGACAACAAAGATATAGGATTGAACGGAGAGGTTTTAAAAGATACAAGAATTAAAGTTTCAGATGCATCAATTATGCCTACTGCTCCATGGGGTAATCCACAAGCTGTAATGATGGTTTTAAATGAAATTTTAATGAATAGATGGATAGATTTAAATAAATAAAAAAATATGAATACAAATCAAGTTCAAAATATTGTTATTCAAATTTTTACTGATTTATTTATTTATTATTGAAAATTATATGGTCAATATTCATATAATTGACTAGTGCTTAATATAAAAATAAAAATTTCCTTAATTTTTTTTATTTCAATTGTAAATTATGTTTTTCTGCATTTAATCCACGATGCTAACTGGATTACTTTAGTAGAAGCCTCATTTGATGTTGCTAATAGAACACCACACTGGAGAGTTAATCAAAGCAGATTAATGGGTCCAATTCTTTTAAAGTTAATTACTTTATTTGGTTTTATATCAGAACAATGGGCACTTAGGTTGTTCATGATGTTTTTTGTAACGTTTAATAACCTTCTTCTGGCTGTTTGTCTTTCAAATATGACTAATTCAAAACAAAAAATTTTAAATACTCTTATTATTTTTAACGCTTTACTCATTATTTCTCAAGATGTTTGGCTCTATGTTTGGGACTTTATTGATATATCGTTTTTTATTTTTTATGGATTTATTTTATTTAAAGAAGAATATTTAAAATATTTAGTTCCTATTAATTTTTTGCATATTTTCAATAGAGAGTCAGCTTTAATAATGGCTGTTTTTTTCTTGTTACTTATATATACAAAAGATAAAAATCTTACAAAATTATTCAAGAACAATTATGTTATTGGGTTAATTTTCAATCTTACTTTTGGAGTACTTTATACATATTTTTCCAGAAAAATTCTGTTTATAAGGCAATCGGACTACACAGGAGGTGGTCAAGATCTTGAAAACAATTTTCTTGGAGGTAACTGGGTAACACCTTTATATAATTATAACTCTTTATACAATGGAGAGACACTAGCTAATACCTTGATACTACTGTCTTTATTGTTGGTTTTTATATTTATATTTAAAAATTATAAAAGTTTTGAATCAGTACAAAAAAACTTATCTCTTGGAATTGTTATCAATATTTTGCCGGTATTTATTTTTGGGATTTTCACCGAGACAAGACAGTACTTCCCATCATTGGTTCTTTTAACTTATTTAATTTTTTCAAAAATAAATCTTGAGCAAGAGACATAAGATAATTTAACACTATATGTTCAAATTCTAAATACACTTGTGGGCGCTACAGGATTTGAACCTGTGACTTCTTCCTTGTAAGGGAAGCGCTCTGCCAGACTGAGCTAAGCGCCCTGAGTTAATTAGTATATTTAGTTTTTTGAATTATTTAAGGTATTTTTAGCTACACCCTAGAGAATTGCCACAGTTTAAACATTTGTAACAAGATCCATTTCTAATTGTGATATGTCCACAATCAGGACAGGCTGGTGCATCACCCATCATATCACCAAGTACTTCTTGTACAGTAGCAACTGAGTTTTCTGTTTGCTCAACAGCTACAGGTTCTGTTTGTTGTACAGGTGTTGTTGGCTGTGGTTTCTCTTCAACAGCTACAGGTTCTGTTTGTTGTACAGGTGTTGTTGGCTGTGGTTTCTCTTCAACAGCTACAGGTTCTGTTTGTTGCTTTTCTTTTGGTGGAACCTGAACTATGTCTGTTCTATCTAAATACTCAAGACCAAGAGCCCTAAACACATAGTCTATGATTGAATTACTCATTTTAATATTTTCATGTCCTTCAACCATACCTCTTGGTTCAAATGT
>MDTE01093472.1_pt1 | contig 50429 bp, 45 predicted proteins | sample 811231 | NCBI WGS metagenome assembly MDTE01 (sample SAMN05326651, study PRJNA326480) | marine metagenome | isolation source: seawater | place: Indian Ocean: Red Sea | collected 2010 | reverse complement strand
CACGCTGACCACGCCGACGGCGACTGAACCATGCCCGACTGGGTTTCGTCGCTGCCGGCCGTCAATGCCAGCCTCAACGGGCTGGCGTTCCTGTTTCTGATGACCGGATGGGTGTTGATCCGTCGCGGGCGCCGTGAAGCCCACAAGACGATGATGCTGGTCGCCTTCGCCACCTCGATCCTCTTCCTGGTCGTCTACCTGGTCTACCACGGGGCCATGCTCCACTACACCGGCGAGGGCCAGGTGAAGTTCCAGGGCACCGGGGCCGTCCGCGCAGTCTATTTCGCGATCCTGATCACTCACGTCGTGCTGGCTGTCGCGGTGCCCGTGCTGGCGATCGTGACCATCCGGCGCGGCCTCAGGCAGCAGTGGGAGGCTCACCGCAGAATCGCCCGAATCACTTTCCCCATCTGGGTGTACGTCTCGCTGACCGGAGTTATCATTTACCTGATGCTCTATCACTGGAAACCGCTATGACACGTCGACTGCTGCTGGCCCTGGCGCTGGTCGTGGGCACCTGGGGGTTCTCTCCCGCGGTGCCGCAGGCCGTGGCCTGCCCGATGTGCAAGGCGGGCCTGGATTCCGATGACGCCAGGCCACGGGCCTACATGGTCAGCATCCTGTTCATGCTGTCGGTCCCGATCTGCCTGTTCTCCGGCCTCGGCTACGGACTCTGGCGACTCAGCCGACAGGAATCCGAACGCCTCCAGGCAGCCGGACAGGACGTGTAGCCGGCTCGGTGACGCGCCGGGATCACTCGTCCTCGGCAAACCCCGTCCGGTCAAAGACGCAGTCCATCGCCAGCCAGATGCTCCGGGCGTGTCGCCACATCACGATCGGCACGCCGATGAAGACGGCTGCCAGTGGAAATGCCAGTTGCGTGTTGGTGAAGCCGCACCCGAAGTGCAGCCCGAAATACAGCACCACCAGCAACACGCCGGTCCAGCCGTAGTTGATGTAAGTCGAGCCCAGGAAGTACCCGCGATCCCGCTCGTACTTCAGGTTGCAGGCCTCGCACCGTTCGTGCATGACAAACCAGCGCCGTGCCGACGGAAACAGCCGCCCCTCTCCGCACCGGGGGCATCTCAACCGCCACCCGCGTCCCAGGATCGTCTCCATCCGCCCGTGACTCACCGATTCGCCCTCATGATCGCCCTTCTTCCCGCCTGCTATACTCGACCCCGTTCGGCACGTCCATGCCGTGACCATCCAAGTCCCCTCGCTCGAGATCGACGCATGACCCGTTCCTCCCGAGTCCTTTTGACCTCGTTGCTGGCCTCCCTGCTGATCACCGGCTCCCTGGCAGCGGCCGAACACCGCAACGTGGTCCTGTTCGTCGTCGACGACCAGGGCTTCCAGGCCGGCTGCTACGGGAACAAGGTGATCCGGACTCCCGCAATCGATTCCCTGGCCGCCAACGGCACTCGCTTCACCCGCGGACACTGCACCACCGCCAGTTGCAGTGCCTGCCGCAGCGTGTTGATGACCGGTCTCTACAACCACGCCATCGGCCACTACGGACACGCTCACTCGTACAACCACTTCAGCACCTACGAATCGGTGCCGACGCTGCCGGTGCTGATGGCCGAGGCGGGCTACCGGACCTGTTCGATCGGCAAGTACCACCTCGCCCCGCGAGCCACCTACCTGTTCCAGGAGTACCGCAACAAGGGCGTCCAGGGAAACCGCAACGCTGTGAGGATGGCCAGGAATGCCCGCGAATGGATTGCCGAGGACGACAAGAAGCCGTTCTTCCTCTACTTCTGCACGTCGGATCCGCACCGGGGCGGTGGTCCCGACGGATACGCGAACTTCAACGAGAACCCCGACCGCTATCCCGGCGTCACCCCGGTCCGCTACAAGCCGTCCGATGTGATCGTGCCGCCCTGGCTGCCGGACAAGCCGGAGGTGAGAAACGAGCTGGCCGAGTACTACCAGGCGATCTCGCGGCTGGACCAGGGACTGGGAGTCCTGCTGAAGGCCCTGAAGGACACCGGCCACTGGGACGACACGCTGATCCTGTTTCTTTCCGACAACGGACCTCCCTTTCCCGGAGCCAAGACGAATCTCTACGAACCCGGAATGAACCTGCCGTTGATCGTCCGCTCTCCCGGACAGAAGACCCACGGCGGTGTCACCGACGCGATGGTCACCTGGGCGGACATCACGCCCACGATCCTGGACTTCTGCGGCATCACGCCAAAGGCCCGTCCGGCATTTCGCCGCGGGGCCAACGGCGACCCACCCCGGCGATCCGGTCCGAGTCGTCCGGTCACCTTCCACGGGCGATCGTTCCTGCAGACGCTGGACCAACCCAAGGCCAAGGCGTTCGACGAGATCTATGCCTCGCACACGTTCCACGAAATCACGATGTACTACCCGATGCGAGTCGTGATCTCGGGTCGCTACAAGTACATCTTCAACATCGCGCACCAGCTTCCCTACCCCTTCGCCTCGGATCTTTTCGCCTCGCCAACCTGGCAGGGTGTGCTGAAGCGAAAGGACACGCTGTTCGGCAAGCGAACCGTCTATTCGTACCTGCACCGTCCGCGTCACGAGTTGTACGACCTGGAGACCGACCCCGACGAGATCACCAACCTGGCCTACCAGCCCGAACACCAGGAACGGCTCAAGGGCCTGCAAGACAAACTGAAGGCCTGGCAACAGCGAACCCGCGACCCATGGTTCCTGAAGTGGCGGTACGAGTAGCTCCGCCGGGCGAACCTCACCTGAGATTCAGCGGATCCACGTCGATCACCAGTTCAACCGACGGGTGCTTGGGCAATTCGCTCGCCGCGGACAACCACAGGTCACGTATCGCCTCGGGTCCCTCGGCCGCCAACTGCATGTGAAACCGGTAGTAGTTCTTCATCCGGGAAATCGGGGCCGGCGCCGGACCCAGGATCCAAACCGAAGGTGGATCGGGCTGCAATCGCCTGAGCACCTCGGCGGTTCCCCGCGCCGTGTCCGCCACCGCCCGCTCGTCGGGACTCCGCAGGATCACCCGTGCCAGGGAAGTGAACGGCGGCGTCCGGGTGCCGCGCCGGTGGGCCAGTTCGTGGGACACGAAACTCGCGTAGTCGTGTTCGCAGGCCATGCGAATCGCCGGATCGTCGGGACACGCCGATTGCACCAGCACCCGCCCACCCCGCTCGCTGCGGCCGGTGCGACCGGCCACCTGCGCGATCAACTGGAAGGTCCGTTCCGAGGCTCGGATGTCCGGCTGGTGCAGCATCGTATCCGCATCGACCACCCCGACCAGCGTGACGTTGGGGAAGTCCAGTCCCTTGGCGATCATCTGGGTACCGAGCAGGATCTGGGCTTCGCCACTGCGAAATTGCTCCAGCGCCCGGTCATGGCTGCCGGGCCGACGCATCGAATCGCTGTCCATCCGCAGCACCTTCGCCTCGGGAAACCTCTTGCGCACTTCTTCCTCGAGCTTCTGGGTTCCCACTCCCAGCAGCTTCAGCCCCACCTGCCCGCAGCCCGGGCACTCCCTGGGTGGCTGAGCCTCGAAGTCGCAGATGTGGCAGACCACCGCCCGGCGATCGCGGTGCCAGGTCAACGTGACGTCGCAGGCTCCGCAACGCATCCCCTGTCCACAGGCCCGGCACCAGACCGCCGGCGAGTGACCCCGCAGGTTCAGGAACAGGATCGCCTGGCCGCCGTCGTTGAGCGCCTGCTTGAGGAACGTTTCCAGGCCGCGGCCAATCGCCACCCCCGAACGGATGCGACGATCGTTGCGAGTGTCCACCAGCGTCACAGGTGGCATCGGCCGGTCATCAATCCGCGCCGGAAGTGACAGCAGCTTGTCGCCTCCGGTTTCGACCGCCAGCCAGCTCTCGAGCATCGGGGTGGCAGATCCCAGCACCAGGGGCACCCCGGCCAGTTCGGCCCGCTTGCGGGCCACCGCCCGCGCGTGATACCTCGGCGTCGTCTCCTGCTTGAAGGTCGTCTCGTGCTCCTCGTCGATCACGATCAGCCCCAGTTGTGGTGTCGGAGCGAACACAGCACTGCGGGCTCCCACGATCACCTGCACCTTCCCCTCGGCAATCCGCTGCCAGTGATGGTGCCGTTCGGCGTCGCCCAGGTGACTGTGCAGCACGGCGACACTGTCGAATCGACTGCGGAAACGCCGGATCGTCTGTGGCGTCAGGCTGATCTCGGGAACCAGCACGATCGCCTGTCTCCCGTAGGCCACCACCTCGCGGATCGCCTGGATGTAGACTTCCGTCTTCCCACTGCCAGTTACCCCGTGCAGGAGCAGCGTGCGGTGCTGCTGGTTGCGGAGATACTCGAGGATTTCCTCCAGGGCCGTCCGTTGATCGGAATTGAGATCGAGATCCTCTTCACGCACCGCCGACCCGTCTTCACTCTCGTCATCGCCTTCGCTCGGGTCGATCCTCCTGTGCTCGAGTTCCAGCAACCCCTTCTTCTTCAGTCCGTCGATCGGAGAATTCCCGCACCCGGCCGCACGGGTCAGTTCCTCGAACCGCATCGCTCGACCCGCCTCCCGCAACGCCGCCACGACCGCCTGCTGCTTTCTCGGCAGGTCTCCGTCTCCCAGGTCGCTCAGCCGCTGCTCGAAGTCCTCGGGCAACTCGAAGAACCGGACCTCCCGTGTGCCGGCCTGACGCTTCACGCCGGCAGGAATCACGCTCTCGAGCACCTGGCCCCACCCGCAGAGATACCGGTGAGCAATCCAGCGGGTCAGTTCCAGCATCGCCGGATCGGCCAGGCGGCGAGCGTCGACGATCGAGTCGATCTCCTTGAGCCTGCCGAGCGTCTCCGGAGGACGTTCCAGGCCGACACAGAATCCCACCGTCGACCGGTTCCCCCGACCGAACGGCACGCGGACGCGCTGGCCGGGTTCGATCTGGTCACGAAGCTCGTCGGGAACCAGGTAGTGAAAGGCGGTGTCCAGCGGGCGATTGAAGACAACCTGGGCAGCCAGCCGGTCGGCCCGGGCTGCTGCCTGCCAGGCCACAGACGGATCGGCGTCCACCCCCTCCGGGGGCGGTTCCGGCGGCAGGTCAAAGAGGCTCTGCTGGCGTGAACGGCTCAACGCGGACGTCCTTCCTTCCGAGGGTCTGGCCCGGGCGGTAGGATTCTAGCAGCTTGCTGACCGACTACCACGCGGGACCGACTCGATGCGACTGGGCGTCTTCGGAGGAGCATTCGACCCCATCCACATCGGCCACCTGGTCCTGGCGTCAGAATGCCGCCAGCAGTTGGCCCTGGACGCCGTCTGGCTGGTTCCCAGTGGTTCGCCTCCGCACAAGGATCCCGGAGACCTGGCCGATGCCGGGGCACGGGTGGAAATGCTCGAACTGGCAACTGCCGGAGATCCCGGGCTGATGGTCAACACGATCGAGATCGACCGCGAAGGCGTTTCCTACACCGTCGACACGCTCGAGACAATCGCCGACTCCGATCCCGGTTGTGAGCTGTTTCTTTTGCTCGGAGCCGACTCGGTCGCTGATCTTGCCAACTGGTACCAACCCGAACGGATCTGCGAACTGGCCCGGGTGGTGTCGGTCAACCGCGGCGGAACCACCTGCCAAACAACCGTCGCCGGCTGTCGGATCGAAGAGGTCACAATGCCGGCCATCGATGTGTCGTCCAGGGATGTCCGAAACCGCATCCGCCAGGGACGTAGTATCCGGCACCTGGTTCCTCGAGCCGTCGAGGCGTACCTGGTCGAACACGCGGTGTACAACGACGATTCCGAGTAACACGGCAAGATTTCCGCCCCGGCGACGAACGACACGCAGGGTTCTGTCCGCCCGCACCGCGACCGCCAATTTGACCGCTCTTTCACCGTCCTCCTATAATTCACTCACCTGTCGACTCCATTCGGATGATTTCGATGATCCGCATATTGCCACTGGCGGTACTGTTGCTGGCCGGGTCGGCTGACACCACTTTGTCCCAGGACGCCCCGCCCCAGCCAATCGGACAGTTTCTCAGTGTCCGCAGCCCGATCGACGATTCGGTGATTGGCCGGGTCCGCAAGGTGGCACAGGACCTGGCGATACGGACTGAAAAGGAATCGAAGCCGTCGGTGCTGGTCCTGGAACTGGCTCCCGGCAACAGCCCGATCCACCAGGTGCAGGGCCTGGCAAGCTTGTTGAGTTCCGCACGATTGTCACGGGTTCGCACCGTGGCCTGGATCCCCAAGTCGGTGACCGGCCTCACTGCGGTGGTGGCCCTGTCGTGCAACGAGATCGTGATGCACCCGGACGCCAACCTCGGCGACATCAGTCGCGGTGAACCGCTCGACGAGCCCAGCAAGCAATTTGTCCAGACCCTGGTCGAAAAACGCCGCAACGCCAAGGTCAACTGGCCGCTGGCCCGGGGCATGCTGGACCGAAACGCCGAGGTAATCCGGGCAACGGTCACCGGAGAGGACAAGACGGTGAAGTCGCGGGTGGTCGGTCCGGGCGAACTGCAGTTGATCCAGAAAAGCAATCCGAAGGCGGTCATCGAGGTCTCGCGGATCAAGGATTCCGATGACCTGGGACTCTTCTCCGGCGAGCAGGCTCGACGACTCGATATCCTGGTCACCCAGACTGCCGAGACTCGCTCGGACGTGGCCGCAATCTACGGACTCCCCGCCCGGGCGATGAAGGAGGAGAAGTCTTCCAAGGGGGAAACGATCGCGAGGTTGATCAAGATCGATGGTCCGATCGAGCCGATGTTGCACAGGTTCTTCAACCAGCAACTCGCCCGTGCCATCTCCGAAAAAGCCACCGTGATCATCTTCGAGATCGACTCGCCGGGCGGATTGCTGACGCTGGCCGAGACCATGGCCAACGACATCGCGGCCCTGGAGGAACGTGGCATTCACACCGTGGCGTGGATCCCCCGCGAGGCGATCAGCGGGGCCGCCATCGTCGCGTTGGGCTGTGACGACATCTACATGCACCCGGAGGCGAGGATCGGTGATGCGGCACCGATCGAGATGAAGGAGGGGATGGCTTTCGAGCGGGCTCCGGAAAAGGTACTCAGCTACACCCGCGAGGTCCTGAGAACCCTTGCCGAAAAGAAGGGGCGGCCGCCGGGGCTGGCCGAGGCGATGGCCGACAAGGACCTGAAGGTCTTCCGGGTGGTCAACCCGCAAACCGGCGAGATCCAGTTCAAGACCGAGGCCGAACTGCACGCGGCGAAACAGGAATTCGGTGACCGTCAACTGGTGGCCGAAACGCGTGAGGACAACCTGCTGACGGTCAACGGTCGGCAAGCCCACGAACTGCAGTTGGCCGAACCCCCGGTCTCGGGCATGGAAGAACTCAAGCAACGACTGGGCATTCCCCGGGCCGTGGAGTTGCGTGCCATCGAACGGACCTGGGTCGACAACGTCGCCTCGATGCTCAGCGGTGGCGGCTCGGCTTTCATGCTGTTTTTCTTCGGATCGATCCTGATTTACCTGGAACTCCACACCCAGGTTGGCCTGTGTGGAATCGGATCGGCGGTCTGTTTCACCCTGTTCTTCTGGGCCCGATGGGGTGGGACAGCCGGGTGGCTGGAACTGGCCCTGTTCCTGCTGGGACTGGCCCTGGTCGCCATCGAGATCTTCCTGATTCCAGGATTCGGGGTCTTCGGTGTCTCCGGCGGCTTGCTGGTCTTCATCGCGCTGGTGATGGCCTCGGAGACGATGACCGGTTCGCCCAGTTTCCAGGGATTGCAGAAGTTCGGAGCTCCGACGGCCACCCTGATGGGATCCCTGCTGACGGTGATCGCCGTCGCGGCCGTGATCAGCCACTACCTGCCGCAATTGCCCCTGCTTCGACGCATCGTGCTCGAACCACCCGGCGCGGGCGAATTGGCATTCGACCCGCAACTTGTCGGCTCGCCAGATCCCACCGGACTCCTGAACGCCGATCACGGACTGGTCGGACAGGTGGGGGGTGCGATCAGCGTGTTGAGACCAGCCGGGAAAGCGAAGATCGGAGACGAACTGGTTGACGTCGTCAGCGATGGTCCATTCATCAACCCCGGAACCACGATCGAAGTGGTCCGTGTCGAGGGGAACCGGGTGTTCGTCCGCGAGACCGACGAAACGTCCTGATCGTGGACGTCGTCTGGGCCCGGTGCCGTTGCAACTTCATGCGGTACTGCTAGAGTAGGCTGCTTGGAAGGATCCGGCCGGTCGGCCCCTTGCGGAACGGCTGAGAATGGGGAGGGTACCCCGTGGACTGGAGACTTACGTTTCGATTGTGGATTGCGCATGTCGATTACTCGAGAACGCAAAACTGAGCTGATCCAGGAATTCCGTCGCAACGAGGCGGATACGGGTTCGGCCGAGCTGCAGATCGCGGTGTTGACCGAGCGGATCACGAATCTGACCGCGCATCTCAAGATGCACACCAAGGACCATGGCAGCCGACGCGGGTTGCTGGCCCTGGTCAGTCGCCGCCGAAGACTGCTCGACTACCTCGATCGAACGGATCATCCGAAATATCGCTCGCTGATCGAACAGTTGAACATTCGTAAATAGTGTCGGCGGTCCGGACGTGTGGACCATCGGCCCGATCAGCCTCCGGAATGCTTCCGGAGTCGCGACGGCAACCGCACACAGTTGTAGGAACACAGGTCGTGAAGAAGGTCGTATCGTGTGAGATTGGTGGACGGACGCTCAGCCTGGAAACGGGAGAACTGGCCAAGCAGGCCAGTGGCGCTGTCCTGGTTCGTTACGCAGACACAGTCGTGTTCGTCGCCTCACAGGACGGCCCCCCACGACGTGGCATTGACTTCTTTCCGCTGACGGTCGATTACCGTGAACGGTTCGCCTCGGCCGGGAAGTTCCCCGGCGGCTTCCTGAAAAGGGAAGGGCGGCCGACGATGAGGGAGATCCTCACCGCGCGGCTGACAGATCGCCCGATCCGTCCGATGTTCCCCAAGGGGTACAAGGACGAGGTCCAGATCATGGCCAACGTGCTGGCTGTCGATCCCGAAATTGACCCCGACGTTCACGCGATCATCGGTGCCAGTGCCGCGTTGATGATCTCGCCGTCCATCCCCTTCCAGGGACCGTTGGCGGCCGTGCGGGTCGGCAAGGTCGATGACCAGCTGGTCATCTTCCCCACGCTCGAACAGACCGACAAGGGATCTCTGGATCTGATCGTCGCCGGCAACCTCGAGAGCGTCTTGATGATCGAGGGCTTCGCCGAGCAGATGCCCGAAGACGAGATGATCGAGGCGATCCTCTTTGCCCAAAAGCACATCGTCTCGATCTGCGAACTGCAGAACCAGCTGGTCGCTGAGGTGGGCGTCCAGCCAGTCGAGTACGAGGAGGCCGGAGAAAACCCGCTGCTTTCGGCGCTCCACGCCGAGGGCTACGACCGACTGAAAACGGCCATGCAGAGCCGTGTCAAGGCCGAGCGCCACGACCAGACCAATTCACTGAAGGCCGAGTTGCTCGAGAAACACTTCCCCGACGACTCCGAGGAAACCGCCGACGGTTCGACCCGTGGCGACTTCTCCGAGGCCTTCCACGATCTCGAACAACAGGTCGTTCGAGACCTGATTCTCAATGACAAGACGCGGCTCGACGGCCGCAGCATGACCGATCTGCGAGACATCTCGTGCATCGTCGACCTGCTGCCCCGCGTCCACGGATCGGCTGTTTTCACCCGTGGTGAGACCCAGTCGGTCTGCACGATCACACTCGGTACGCCCCGCGACACCCAACGGGTCGACGGGCCGGTCGAGGAGTTCGAGAAGCGGTTCATGCTCGACTACAACTTCCCACCCTACTCGGTGGGTGAATGCCGGATGATCAGAGGTCCCGGTCGCCGAGAAATCGGGCACGGTGCCCTGGCGGAGCGGTCCGTGGTCTCGATCCTGCCCGACGCCGAGGCATTTCCCTACACGATCCGGGCGATCTCCGACATCACCGAGTCGAATGGTTCGAGCTCGATGGCCAGTGTCTGCAGCACGACGCTGGGCCTGATGGCCGCGGGCGTTCCGATCCTGCAACCGGTCGCCGGCATCTCGATCGGTGTCGTCGCCGAGCCGGACGGACGGTTCGAACTGCTGACCGACATCATCGGTGACGAGGATCACTTCGGTGATATGGACTTCAAGGTCGCCGGCAGCCAGTTCGGCATCACCGGAATTCAGCTCGACCTGAAAATCAAGGGGATCTCCGAGGAGATCATCCGGGCGACGTTGGCCCAGGCCAAGGACGCCCGCATCAACATCCTCAAGTCGATGCTCGGAACACTGGCGCAACCCCGCGAGGACATTTCCGAACACGCCCCGCGACTGGAACGGACCCAGATCGACCCCGAGAAGATCGGCCTGCTGATCGGCCCCGGTGGCAAGACCATCCGGGCCATCCAGGACGAGACCGGCACCCAGATCGACATCCAGGAAGACGGCGGGACCGCCACGGTCACCGTCGCCTCCAAGGACGGGACAGCTGCCGAGGCGGCTTTGGCCCGGATCGAGGCCCTGACCGAAGACGTCAAGGTCGGACGCGTTTACAGCGGCACCGTCTCGTCGGTCAAGGACTTCGGCGTCTTTGTCGAGATCGCTCCCGGCAAGGACGGACTCTGCCACATCAGTGAACTCGCCGACGGCTTCGTCAAGTCCGTCGCTGACGTCTGCAGTGTCGGAGACAAGATGGACGTCAAGGTGATCGCCGTCGACGACCAGAACAGGGTCAAGCTCTCGCGACGAGCCGTGCTGGCCGAAGCCGGCGGTGGCGAAGGTGGCGGTGAAGCCGACGGTGCCGGCGGAACCGACGACGGTGGAGGAGAAGGCGGCCAGGAGTAAGGGCGATCGACTCGCAGGAACGCCAAGAGCTGTTGTCCCGGTACGCCGAAGGGTATGCCGAGATCGCCAGCTTGGCTGGTGGCCTGGCCCACGAGATCCGCAACCCACTCTCGACCATCTCGATGAACCTCGATCTGCTGGTCGAGGATCTGGCCACTTCGGACGAACCTCGCGATCGCAGGATGCTCGACAAGCTGCACACCGTTCAGTCGGAGTGCCGTCACCTCGAGGAAATTCTCGACGCGTTCCTGCAATTTGCCCGGGTCAGTTCGCTCGAGTTCGTCCCCGTCGACCTCAACAACCTCGTCAGCTCCTTCCTCGACTTCTACCGCCCGCAGGCCGACGATACCGGAATCGACATCAGCCCCCATCTGGAACCGGGCCTGCCAACAGTCGACGGTGATGATCCACTGCTCCGCCAGATGCTGATGAACCTCTGCCGCAACGCCACCGAGGCAATGCCCGAAGGGGGCCGCCTGGAAATACAGACAGCCGTCGACGGGGACCACGTGGCCCTGGTCGTGATCGACAACGGTCACGGCATCGATGCCACGGCCCGGGAGAAGATGTTTGACACGTTTTTCTCGACCCGGCCTTCCGGCAGTGGCCTCGGCCTGCCCACGGTCCGTAAAATCGCACAGGCACACCACGGGACGATCGCCTGCGAAAGCGAACCCGGCCAGGGAACCAAGTTCACCATTCGACTGCCAATTGACACATCGGACCAATTGTCCGACGACCCCGGTGACAACCAGATCGACTCATGACCGACTCTGCACGCGATCACGCCGTCCCCGATGACCTCGAACCGTCGGGGCCACCAATTCGGGTACTGGTCGTCGATGACGACGAACCCCACGCCCAGGCGGTCGCTGAGAGTCTCGAGCGAGTCGGCTACGAGTGCAAAACCGCGATTTCGGGCGAAGACGGCGCGACACGGATCGAGAGCGACAATTTCGATGTGGTCGTCACCGATCTGATGATGGGCGACCTCGACGGTCTGGCGCTGCTGCAGAAGACCAAGGAGGAATTGCCCAACGCCGAGGTGATTCTGCTGACCGGACATGCCTCGGTTCAGTCGGCCCTGGCCGCGGGCCAGGCCGGCGCATCGATGTACCTCACCAAGCCGCTGGATATCAACGAACTGCGGTCGGCCGTCGAAAAGGCTTCGACGAGGCTCCGCCTTCTCCGCCGCAACGCCGAACTCGCCCGCCGGCTCGACGAGCGATTCGGATTCGAGGGGGTCATCGGCAACAGCCCGTCGATGAACCGCGTCCTCGAACAACTCAAGCACGTCGCCCCCACCAGCAGCACCGTGTTGATCGAAGGCGAAAGCGGTACTGGCAAGGAACTGGTCGCCCGGGCCCTGCACCAGAACAGCGATCGCAAGTCCAAACCCTTCGTCCCGCTGAACATCTCGGCGTTGCCCGAGAGTATTCTCGAGAGCGAACTGTTCGGCCACGAGGCCGGAGCCTTCACCGGAGCGGTGGGTCGGAGAATCGGGAAATTCGAATTCGCCAACGGCGGCACGTTGTTCCTCGACGAGGTCGGCGAGATGCCGACCGAAACGCAGATCAAACTGCTCAGGGTGCTCGAAGACCGCAAGGTCGCCCGGATCGGGGCGAACGAGGAAATCGAGGTCAACGTCAGGGTCGTCGCGGCCACCAACGCCGATCTCGAGAACGCCGTCCGCGAAGGTCGTTTCCGGGAAGATCTCTATTACCGCATCGCCGTCGTCACCATCGACCTGCCACCACTGAGAGAACGACGAGCGGATGTGCCGTTGTTGATCGACCACTTCCGCAAGGAATTCGCCGAATCCCACGGCCGCGACGTTCCTGACGTCTCGAGAGCCGCTCGACAGGCATTGATCGCCCACGACTGGCCAGGCAACATCCGCCAACTCCGCAACACCATCGAACGCATGCTCGTACTCGACGCCGACGGGCTACTCGATGTCGATGACCTCCCCGATGACATCATGCCCACAGCCGATGGCGACGGGGAGCCCGGTCGCAGCCCCAGCGGAGCAGATGGACTGGTCGGACGACCGCTGGTCGAGGTCGAACGCTTCTACATCGAGCAGGCACTCGAACTGGTCGACGGCAAACGCGAGGACGCCGCGGCACTGCTTGGTATTGGTGAACGGACGTTGTACCGTAAAATCAAGGAGTACGGGCTGAACCAGTGAGAACTGCGACGGGTTCTCGACGGAATTTCCGAAACCCCGGTCCCGCCCCGGTGTTCATTCTGGGCCAGTCCGTGTTGGCGGGCCTGTTCGGAGAGAGAGATGTGTACGCGTCCCACGCTTCCCCTGTTGGTACTCACCCTGGGTATCCCGCTGCTGGTCCACCCGGTCGACGCAGCCGAACCGGCCCGGACATCAGCAGTTTCGGCAGAAGTTGACCGCCTGCTCGAAGCTGAGATCCGGGCGTCCGGCGGAACGCCGGCGCCGCTGGCCTCCGATGGAGACTTCCTACGGCGTGCCACGCTCGATCTCACCGACACACTTCCCCCGTCGAACAGCGTCACCCTGTTCCAACTCGATCCCGATTCGACCAAGCGATCGCGGCTGATCAACCGGCTGGTCCATTCGACAGAATTCTCCGCCTCCCAGGCCCGTTACTGGCGAGATGTCATTTTCTCCCGGGCCACCGAGATGCGCAGCCGGCAGATGAGTCCCCCGGTCTTTCAGGCTTGGATGACCGAGCAGTTCGAACAGAAACAGAGTTGGGACAAGATCGTCGAGCACCTGCTGACGGCCACCGGAGACGTCCGCGAAAACGGGGCCACGGCCCTGCTGTTCGCCCACGGAGGCGAGGCCGCCGAATTGGCCGCGGAAACGTCACGGATCTTCCTGGGAATCCAGATCCAGTGTGCCAATTGCCACGATCATCCCACCGACCGCTGGAAGCGAATCCAGTTTCACCAACTGGCCGCTTTCTTTCCTCGCGTCCGCGTGCGGCCGAAGCGGGATGCGACCCCGCGGACCTTCGAGGTGGTGTCACAGGATGCCAGCCGACGTGGCCGACGGAATCCATCGCCGCAGGCACTGGGCCTCATGTTCCGTCGCCTGGATCGCAACCGTGACGGAAAACTGGTCAAGTCCGAGGTCACCGATTCTCGCCTGGACAGGAGCTTTGACCGGTTTCTCCAGCGGGGTGACGCGAACAAGGACGGCGGCCTCAGCCTCAAAGAATTCCAGAAGCTGCCTCCCCCCGGCAACAACAACCGTCGTAACGACACCGAACACTACATGCCGAATCTCGATGAGCCGGGCAATCGTGGTGATGCCATCCGTCCGGTGTTCTTCGCCACCGGGGGCCGCGCCACCGAGGGACTCGATGACGTTGAGCGACGGCAACTGCTGGCCAACCATGTGACGTCCACCCGCAACCGGTGGTTCGCCCGCGCCTACGTCAATCGCACGTGGTCGGTGCTGCTTGGAGAGGGATTCTCCATGCCGATCGACGACATGGGCCCCGAACGCGAAGTGGCACATCCGCAGGTCTTTGATCTGCTTTGCCGAGACTTCACCGACAGTGGCTATGACACACGACGACTGTTCGAGATCATCGCCGGAACACGGGCCTACCAGCGGCAGATCCGACCTCGCGATCCGACCGAACCCACCCCGCCATTCGCATCGGCTCAGCCAAGTCGACTGCGAGCCGACCAAGTCTACAACGCGCTACTGGAAGTCCTCGGCATCGAATCCACTTCCGTCCGGCAACGATCGCTGCGAAGACAACGGCCCGGACAATCCAACAACATGATGTCTCGCCGACGTTCTGCCGGACGCACACTCTTCCTCACCCTGTTCGGCTTCGACCCGTCGACTCCACAGGAAGACATCAAGGGCAATGTCCCCCAGGCCCTGTACCTGATGAACTCGCCGCTGATCCACGCCATGATCCGGGCCGGAGGAAACACCCGGCTGGCCAAGATTCTCCGGAAACACCCCGGTGATGACGATGCGATCTCCGAGGTTTACCTGCTGGTGCTCTCACGCGAACCCTCGGCATCTGAACTGAAGATCTGCCGGGAGTACATCACCGAGGTCGGACGCCGAGGTGAGGCGTTCGAGGACCTGATGTGGAGCCTGGTCAACTCCAGCGAGTTCCTCTCTCGCAGATAGAGATCTTTCCCCCGACCTCAACAATCATGTGACATCATCCTGCGGGCCGCAGGAGACACTTCGCCATGACCGATTTCCCCCCCGACACTCCCCGGACATTTTCTCGTCGGCAGGTTCTCGAAGCCGTACCCGCCACCGCCCTGGCAGCGGGCACCGTGGGACTGGCCGATGTCGTGCAGGTGGAAGCCGAGGAACTCAAGAAGCAGGGCCGGTCCATGATCCTGTTGTGGATGGCCGGTGGACCCAGCCAGTTCGAGACACTGGACCCCAAACCGGGCACCGACAACGGTGGACCCACCAAGGCCATTTCCACGGCCGTCCCGGGGATGCAGGTTGCCGAGTACTGGCCCCGAGTCGCCAAGACCATCGACCGGTTCTCATTGATCCGGTCGATGACCAACAAGGAAGGCAACCACCAGCGAGCCAGCTACCAGTTGCACACCGGTTACGTCCCCTCCGGCAGCGTCAAGCACCCCAGCCTCAGTGCCAGCATCGCCGAACAACTGGCCAGCCCGGAGTTCGCACTGCCCGCGGTCGTCTCGGTCGGCCGCACCACCGGTTCCGGTTTTCTCGGCGTCGACTACGAGCCGTTTACCGTCAACAATCCGGGGCAACTTCCCCAGAACGTGTCCGTCCCGGTGCCCGCCCGACGGTATCGTCGCCGACTGGGACTGCTGGGTCGGCTGGAACAGGAATTCTCCGGTCGCGGTGGGAAAACCGTCGTCGACAAGCACCAGAAGCTCTACAAGAAATCCTCCCGCATGGTGCTCAGCAAGAATGTCGCCGCCTTTGACATCTCTGAGGAACCCGACTCGCTGAAGCAGAAGTACGGCGAGACGAGCTTCGGCCGCGGATGCCTGCTGGCCCGTCGGCTGGTCGAAAGCGGTGTGACCTTCGTCGAAGTCGTCTCCAGGGGATGGGACACCCACTTCGACATCTTCGAACGCATCACCACGTTGTCCGAACAGGTTGACCCGGCCGTGGCCGCACTGGTCGAGGATCTCGAGACTCGCGGACTGCTCGAAAAGACACTGGTGGTCTGGATGGGCGAATTTGGCCGGACGCCACGAGTCAACTCCCGGACCGGCCGCGACCACTATCCCCGCGTCTTCTCGGCGGCGGTCGCCGGTGGCGGTGTGAAGGGTGGGCAGGTGATCGGGTCCAGTTCGGCCAACGGTTCGGCGGTAGCCGATCGTCCCGTCAGTGTTCCCGACCTGTTCTGCTCGATCTGCCACTCGCTGCAGGTCGACCCTCGCAAGGAACACCTCAGTCCACTCGGTCGACCGATGAAAGTCGTCGACGGTGGCAAGGTGGTGCAGGACCTGTTCGCCTGACCGATTCGCTGACCGCCCCGGCTATGGCGAATCCCCGGCTTCGGTCGACCGCGGACGAAAATACTTCATCGTCTGGGTGACAACCATCTTGCGAGTGGCGATCCGCGGCGCCAGTGATCTCAGGTAGTTCCAGAATCCGGTCACCCGGCAACCGCGACGCTTTTCCAGCCCGTCCAGGGCTTCGTTGACCACCTGCCGGGCCGTTTGTGCACGTTGTTTCTTGAGCCAACCGGGCACCCCGGCAACATCAAAGAACTCGGTCTCGGTCGTCCCCGGACACAGGGCCATCACCGTCACACCACGGTCACGGGCCTCGGCCCACAGCGCTTCACTGAAATGCAGCACGAAGGCCTTCGACGCCGAGTAGACCGGCATGTATGCCACCGGCTGCATGCCGGCAACACTCGCCACGTTGATAATGGCACCGTGGCCTCGTTCGAGCATTTTCGACAGCACGCGGTAGGTCAACTCCGTCAGCACGCCGATGTTCAACTGGACCATCGACAGCATCGCCCCGACGTCGGTCCCGTCGATATCGCCGACGTACCCGAAACCGGCATTGTTGACCAGCAATTCCAGCGTGATCTGCTCGGCGTCGATCCGTTCGATCAACGCCGTCGCCGCGCCCGGATCGCACAGGTCGGCCGGAACGATCAGCGTCTGCACCATGTGCTGCTGACGCAGTTCCTCGGCCAGTTCCTCGAGGCGATCCTCGCGGCGGGCCGTCAGCACCAGGTGCATGCCGTTGCCAGCCAGCACGCGCGCAAACTCAGCGCCAATCCCACTCGAGGCCCCGGTCACCAGAGCCCATCTTTCTGTATAAGCCTCCAACACCCCAGGCACTCCCAGCTGGCCCGAGTCGAAAGCACTGTCCAACTCGTGTTGTTGACCGGAATCGTATCAGAAACGGTCCAAATTGAAACCCGGCTCCACGTCCGGTCAGTCCTCCACCTTCCGGCTTGCAGAGACAAGTGCCGCCAAAGCCAACGCGGCGGTCTCGATCCGCAGGGTGTGCCGGCCCACTCCGATCAGCGTCGCTTTTGCCTCGCGTGCCGCATCCAGTTCACCATCGGTCCATCCCCCCTCCGGACCGACACACAGTACCAGCGGCATGTGCGGGGCAGCCAGCAGCCGAGCGATCGACTCACCGGAATTCTCGGCTCCCTGCTGGCCAATCACCAGTGACTGATTTTCGACGGCCAGCAACTCGTCCCACGTCATCAACGGATCGATCCGCATCAAACGGTTGCGGCCGCACTGTTTGCACGCAGCGATCACCGCATGGTGCATCTTCTTCTGCTTCCCCACCCGGGGGTGCACGACGCTGCGCTGTGTTTTCAGTGGCACCATCCGATCGATTCCCAACTCGGTCGCCTTCTCGACCAGGGATCGGATTCGGTCGCCCTTGGGAACCGCCGTCGCCAGCACCACTTCGGGACCACTTTGCTGAGAGTCCACTTCCCGCTCGACGACCGACAACTCGATCTCACGTTTGCCCCCCGAGATGATCTCAGCCCGTGCAGCGGTGCCCCGGCCGTCGAACAACTCGACCAGGTCGCCGGGCCCGAGCCGCAGGACGCTCGTGAGATGCTTGGCCTCCGGGCCCTTCAGCACGACCTGTCCTCCGTCGGCCTCGTTCGGCAATGTGTCACAGAAGAACCTGTGCTTCACCCCAACACCTCCTCGCGAAGTGATCGGGGAATCCCGATGTCGACAACATGGATCGCACCAACCCACTCCGACGCTCCGTCTTCCAACAGGCCTCTCTTCGGGGCAACGAACGTGGCCGTGTGGTCGGCGCGAACACACCGGCCCAGCGGTGTGCCGGAATCACAATCCAGGCCGCTTGGCAGGTCGACCGACAACACCCGTCGACGTGACTCATCGCTCGTCCGGTTGATCGCATCGATCGCCGCATCGAACGGCGGCCGCACATCACCACGCGTTCCGGTTCCCAGCAGCGCGTCCACGATCCAATCAGCTCCGGCCAGCATGTCGTCCCACTCGCCGGCTTCCACGACATCGACGGTGCCGTTGCCCGAAACCCACGCCGCGTGATTGACCGCGGCATCGCCGGCCAAAATCCCCGGATCGACCGTCGATCCGACACGCACAGAGAAGCCGGCATTGTCCAGGTGACGGGCAATCAAGTAACCATCGCCCCCGTTGTTGCCCTTCCCCACGCAGATGCGGATCGGACCATCGATTCCCAGTCGCTGAAGCAAATCGGCACAACCTCGACCTGCGTTCTCCATCAACACCAGGCCGGTCAGGCCATGATCGCGGAGCGCCCGCGAGTCGATCTCACGGGCCTGATCACCAGACAGGACGGGCAACGAACCGGACATGCCATCTAGACCGAATAAGTCAGAAATCCCCGCACCGCCGCCAGGAACTCCTCGGGTTCGTCTCCGGCGATGTTGTGGGCACTCTTGGAAAACACCTTCACGTGGGCGCGGGGGATCCGCTCGGCGATCTCCTGTGAGTGATTCGGTGGACAGATCCAGTCGTGAGCTCCGGCAAGCACCAGTGTCGGGCAGACAATCGAGCTCAACTGATCGGTGTAATCGAATTCTCTCAGGAACTCACGAAATCCCAGGTTGAGCTGTTCGAAATTCCGCGTTCCTCGCCCCCAGGATTCGGCCGCCTTTTCCGCGTCGTAGGTCATAGAGTACATCGGGCCCATCGCCTGGTAGTACTCCCTGACCTGTTCGAGTGATTCGAACGACCCGGCCCACAGCCGTTCGCACAGCGCCTGCTGTTCGGGCGAACCCCGTTCGGCCACGATCTGTCGGGCATCATCCAGGAACCTGTGGCTGGGTGCGGTGGCACACAACACCAGGTTGGAGACTCTCCCCGGGTACCGAATCGCGTACCCCTGTGCCACCATTCCGCCGTAGGAGGAACCCAGCAGGCAGATCGATTCCAGGCCCAGGTAATCCCGGAGCGCTTCGACGTCGTCGATGTTCTCTTCCAGCGTATAGGTGGTCGGGTCGGCCGGGGTGCTGCGGCCGGAACCCCGGTGATCGATATACACCAGCTGGGCCACGTCGACCAGCCGCGCCACCGTCGATTTGAACCCTGTGTGGTCGCCTCCGGGGCCGCCGTGAAGCAAAAACAGCACGGGCCGGTCGACCATCCGATCCCCGTCCGGCACCAGTCCGGCACCGTCGACATCGAAATAGATCTCCGTTCCGCGAATCCTCGCCTTCATCGAGATTTCTCCACCACGTCCACCACGCCGGCGAATCCGTTCAGTCGTCTCGGTCAAACCGATGTGTCGGCTCTGGCCGCCCCGGCCGGAAACTCTGGACCTGTCGGAACTCCACCGACGCACCACAGGAATCCACCGCTGCAACCACCTCGGCCCGCACGACGTTTTCAAGCCACTCCGGATCACAGGCCACGCGAGCGTTGACGATCATGTCCACGGTCCGGACCTGGCAGTTCGACGGCAGCGACAACTCGGGCCGATCCTCACTGGAAACCAGGTTCGCCACGCCAAAGAAACCCTCCCACAACCCGATCACTTTCAGGTGAGCCGCCTCGGCCTGTTGCTCCTCGAGCCGTCCTGCCAGCCGGGTGACCACGTCGAGCAACAACTCGTCGAGATCAAACGGCTCATCGGCGGCCAGTTGCAGGCTACTGTTGAGCCACCCCAGCTCGGCCTCGCCGTCGGCGTACGTGTCGTAGTCAATGTCGAGCACCCGGCGACCAAAGTCACCGGTCTGTCCAAGGAGTTCAATGAGCTGATCAAAACCCTCACCGGTCTTCGCCGAAATTCTCAGGACCGGCACGTCCGGGCAGTGCTCGGCCACCAGTTCGACCAGTTCATCAACCTGATCGGAACCGAGCTCGTCAACGCGGTTGACCAGGATCGCGTCGGCCTCCTCGAGTTGCTTCTTGAGGATGTAGGCCGCCTTGGGCGAAAAGCCCCGTGATTCACCCCGTAGCACTCGCCGCCCGTGACTGGGTTTGAGAATGACCGAATAGGGAGCAATCTGGAAATCGGTCTCGAACATCCGCTTGATCGGCTGGATGACCGTGGCGACCAGGTCGGTGCAACTGCCAACCGGTTCGGCCAGGATCACGTCCGGTCGCTCGTTCTCGCCCAACTTCTCCATCGTGCTCATCAACTCGTCGAAGTTGCAGCAGAAGCAGGCTCCGGCCACCTCGCCCACATCGAAACCCTGCGAGCGAAAGGTGTTGGTGTCGACCAGGTCGGTGGCCTGGTCATTGGTGACCACGCCGACGTTCTGTCCCCGGTCGGTGAAATGCCGGGCAAGCCGACCGAGCGTGGTGGTCTTGCCGGCCCCGAGAAAGCCGCCGACCATGATGTAACGAATCGTGTGCATTCGTGTGTCCTGGCGACCGCTGCTTGTCTTGTCGTCCGCAAACTGCGACAAACAAGACAGGCGGCACGAGCCAGCCATCGTAAAGGGTTTCTGCGACGGCCACCAACCCAGCCCCTTTTTGACCGCTTCAAATGCCCAACGACGCTCTTCCCGCCGTCCTGGGCGGCACGCCAATCCGACCCCAGGGACCACCCGCCTGGCCACCCGACGACCCCGAGATCGTCGAGGTGCTGCACCGTGCGGCCCGCGACGGCAGCTGGGGCCAATACCACGGGCCACATTCCCAAGCCCTCGCCGAATCACTGGCCACCTTTCACGGTTTCGATCACGTGCGACTGTGTGCCAGCGGCACGGTGGCCGTCGAACTGGCCCTGAGAGGCCTCAAGATCGGGCCCGGCGACGAAGTGATCCTGGCCGCCTACGACTTCCGCGGCAACATGCAGGATGTGCTGTGTGTCGGCGCCACCCCGGTCCTGGTCGACATCCGCCCGGACAACTGGAATCTGGACGTCGGACGGGTCGAAGAGGCAATGACAGAGGCCACACGGGCGGTACTCGTCTCGCATCTCCACGGCGGCCAGGTCGACATGCCGACACTGCGAGATCTGTCCAACCGACGTGGCGTGCCGATTATCGAGGATGCCTGCCAGGTTCCCGGCGCCCGGGTCGCGGGGCGTGTGGCCGGAAGCTGGGGTGAGGTGGCCGTGCTGTCGTTCGGCGGCAGCAAGTTGCTGTCGGCCGGCCGGGGTGGAGCGTTGTTGACCAGCGATGATGGCGTGCAACAGAGAGTGAAAACGTACACGCAACGAGGCAACGACGCCTACCCGCTCTCGGAACTCCAGGCCGCGCTGCTGCTGCCTCAACTCGACAACCTGGGCAACAGAAACAGACAACGTGCCACCGCGGTCACACGGGTGATTCGATCACTGGCCGATCATCCCGCCCTGACCCCGTTCGCCCTGCCCGAGGATTCCGAATCGCAGCCCGGTCTCTACAAGCTGGGATTGCAGTACAACCCCGATGCCTGTGCCGGACTTTCGCGAGACGCGTTCGCCAGGGCTGTCCGGGCCGAGGGCGTGGCGATCGATCCGGGTTTCCGTTCTCTGCACAAGTCCCACAGCCAGCGACGGTTCAGCACATCGGGCGAACTGGTCGAGGCTGACAGGGCCGACGCCAACGTGCTGGTGCTGCACCACCCGGTACTGCTGGAATCCGACACGGACCTGGACCAGGTCGGCTCGGCCGTGGAGCGGGTGGCCGCCCACGCCGAAGACATCGGTCACGAACTGGGATTCGCGTGCTGAACTCTCCGGCGGTCCGATCAAGACCCGACGACGACCTTCTCAGTCCCCGTGCACCTGCCGCAAACGACCCGAAGTCCGCATCATCAGCTGCATGCGTTCGAATTCGTTGAGCCACTCGTCGGTTGCCTGTTCGAGCAGAGTGCGGCCACCATCGTCGGCCACCGGCACCAGCGACGCGTCGATGTCGGCCGCCATCGCCCGGTACTTGGCCAGCGTGCGGTCTCCGTAAATCCCGCAAAGGTGGTCGTCCTCACTCAGGAACACCACAACCGGCACCCGGTGGCCACCGTTGACCGACAACCGCTCGGTCAATTCGGGATTCTCGTCGCGATCCAGGTAGCGAACCTGGATCAGTGAACACGACTGGCTGAACCGTTCCCAGATCGGGCACTGGTTCACGCAGTCACCGCACCAGGCCCCCGCCAGCACCAGCACCTTCATCTCCCTCACGAAGGATGCCAGCACCGCCTGGTGGGATTCGGTCAACGTCACACGGTCGTAGATCCTCTGCCACCTCTCTCGATCCTCGTCGGACGCGTGGTGTCCGAGGAAATCTCCGTAGTCGTGTCCCCTGGCGTGTTCAGCGGCAAAATCTGTCATCAACTCGTGCCTCTCGGAGACGAAAACGGAAACGAGGCATCACGATACGTCCCGTTCGATCCCGTGGCAAACCAGTCACCTTTCCGCCTCACCGACTGCGACGCGGGACCGCCGATTGCCTAGGATGACACCCCTGACCTGTACCAACCAAGGATCCCGCCGTGGACACTCTCGAAATCCTCAAGACGCTGGTTTCCATCCCCAGCGTCAATCCCATGGGCCGCGACCTTTCCGGTCCCGAGTACTACGAGACACGAGTTTCGGACTGGCTGTGCGGATTCTTTGCCGAGCGAGACATCGCGCACGAGCGAATCGAGGTCGTGCCCGGCCGATCCAATGTCGTGGCTCGGGTGGACGCTGGTGCCGACCGACCGACCGTCATTCTCGATGCCCACCAGGACACGGTCCCTGTCGACGGAATGACCATTGATCCGTTCGACCCGGTCGTCCGTGACGGGAAAATCTACGGTCGCGGTTCCTGCGACGTGAAGGGGGGCATGGCGGCGATGCTGCACGCGGTGGCCCGGCTGGCCAGCGAACGTCCCGAGGGGGCCGCCAACGTGGTGATGAGCTGCACGTGTGACGAAGAATCCAACGTGCAGGGAATCACCGACCTGGTGCGGTTGTGGACCGACGACGACCGGCACTGCGACCTGATCCCTGAACGACCCGACGTCGCTCTCGTGGCCGAACCGACGCTGCTGGACATCGTTGTCGCCCACCGCGGCGCGACCCGCTGGAAGGTCCGCACCACCGGCCGCGCCTGCCACAGTTCTCAGCCCGAACAGGGTGTCAACGCGATCTACCACATGGCCCGGGTCGTTCACGCTCTCGAGAGCTACGCCGACACGCTGGCCGATCGTGTCACACCCCATCCGCTGTGCGGGGCCGCCACCTTGTCGGTCGGACTGGTCAGCGGTGGCGTCAGCGTCAACACGGTGCCCGACGAATGCCTGATCGAAGTCGACCGCCGCGTGATTCCGGGAGAAAACGGGGCGGCAGTGATCGACGACGTTCGCGAGTATCTCGAACAGAACGTCGATGTTCCCTTCGAGTTCCTGCCTCCTTGGCTGGTGGGCATTCCGCTGCCCGACGAGGGAAACGGGGACTGGGCGCGACGGCTGCAGGATCACATCGCCAACATCACCGGACCCCGGCAACTGGTCGGAGTTCCCTACGGCACCCACGCCTCGCGATTCGCCGCCGCGGGCGTACCCGGAATCGTCTGTGGTCCCGGGTCGATCCTGCAGGCACACACCCGCGACGAGTGGCTGGAGGTGGCCGAGTTGGAACAGGCCGCCGAGATCTATTACCGGTTCTGTTCGCACGCGGTTTGATGTGATCGAGACGGTGTGCCAGACTGGCAGCTGGCCTGGTGGACCGAACATCCTGGAGACGACACCGTGCGGGTTGTGACATTCGGCGAAGTGATGATTCGGCTGGCTCCCGAGGAGCTGCTGAGAGTTCGGCAGGTGCTGCCCGGACGGTTCGAAGCGACTTTCGGTGGCGGCGAACTCAACGTCGCCATCTCGATAGCTCACCAGGGCGGACAATCCGCCTACCTCAGCAGTCTGCCCGACAACCCGTTGACCGACTGCCTTGAACAGGAAATGCGGAAGTTCGGAGTCGACACCGGGCTCCTGCGTCGAATCGACAGGGGACGTTTCGGGATCTACTTCGTCGAAACCGGTGCCAACCAGAGAGGTGGCACGGTGATCTATGACCGCGACGGGACTTCGATCTCGCTCGAAGAGGCTGACGCGTACGACTTCGAATCCGCATTTTCCGGAGCCGGCTGGCTGCATATCACAGGCATCACACCCGCGATCAGCCATCCCGCGGCCGGCGCAGCCCGAGCCGCCGTCGAAGCCGCTTCGGCGGCCGGTCTGACCGTCTCATGCGACCTCAACTTCCGCAAAAAACTCTGGAACTGGCAACCCGGAACCGGCACTGTCGACCTGGCTCGTGAGACCATGCGAGGACTGATGCCGTTCATCAACGTGGTGATCGCCAACGAAGAGGACTGCGACCTGTGCCTGGGAATCCAGGCCGGTGAGACCGATGTCGAGGCGGGTCACCTCAATGTTGCCGCCTACGAATCGGTCGCCCGGCAAATCGTCTCGGATTTCCCCAACGTCGACACGGTGGCAATCACGCTCCGCGAGAGCCTCTCGGCCAGCCACAACAACTGGGGTGCGATGCTGCTGGACGCCTCCAACGACACGGCCCACTTCGCCCCGCTCAATGACCAGGGCGAGTACCAGCCGTACGAGATCCGCAACATCGTCGACCGTGTCGGCGCTGGAGATTCATTCGCCGGCGGCCTGATCTTCGCCCTGACGACTCCTGAACTGGCCGCACCCGAAACCGCCTTGCGGTACGCCACGGCTGCCAGCTGTCTGAAACACAGCATCAAGGGCGACTTCAGCTACGCCGAGCGGTTCGAAATCGAAGCATTGATGGGAGGAGCCACTTCGGGACGAGTCTCCCGCTGAACCCCACCTCCTGAATTCACTCATCCCTCTCCACTCTTCACCACCGGATTCATGCCCCGACGTCGGCGACGGATCGAGAAGTGGCTGGCCGGAACGGAGACCCCCGTCTTCGTTCTCGACACCGATCGCGTCGTCGCCTGGTTCAACACCGGTTGCGAAAGCCTGACCGGGTGGCTGGCCGAAGACGTTGTCGGATGGCGATGCGACTACAGCAGCGAATTCGAGGCCGGCACCGTCGACGCCCTGGTCGCCAGCATCTGCCCACCCCCGGAACTCGATCGACACCCCGAAGGCCCGGTCCCGATCCAGGTCTCCTGCCGTGACGGTCGCTCCCTGCCCCAGTTGCTGCACGTCTTTCCCCTCACCGACGACCAGGCCCGTCCGGACGGCTTCCTGGGTGTGCTACAGCCTGTGCAACAACCGGCCGAGTCCACTGCCGAAACACCCACCCACCGTCTCCATGCCGAACTGGCCGCGCTGCGACATTCCCTCCGCCAGAGGTTCGGTCTCGACTCGTTGCTGGGACGCGGGCCAGCCATGACAAGGGTCCTCGAACAGGTGCGGTTGGCAAGCGGGACACGGGCGGGTGTCTGCCTGATCGGCGAGTCCGGGGTTGGTCGGGAGCACGCGGCACGGGCGATCCACTACGCGGGCCCAGGAGGCGAGCACTCCTTTGTCCCTCTCGACTCGGTCGCCCTGCCTCCCGACGAACAGGCCGACGTCATCGACCGCATGCTCGGACCCTCACGGCCTCCTGTCGCCAACGTGCTGCAACCCGGTGCACTGTTTCTTGCCGAAGTCGACCGACTGCCGCGCGACATTCAGCAGAGACTGCTCGACCGACTCGGCGAATTCGTTGCTCACGACCACAACGCCGACGATGAGCTGGAGCTGCGATTGATGGCTTCGGCAACACGGCCACTCGAGCAGGCTGTTGCCGACGAGGACCTTTTGCCCGAACTCCACTTCCGCCTCTCGGCCATCACCATCAGCCTGCCGCCACTTCGTGATCGCTCTGAGGACTTCCAGCCCCTGGCTCAGCATTTCCTGGAACGCCACAACCAGACGGCCGACTTTCAGGTCGGCGGGTTGGCCTCCGAGTCCTGGACGGCTCTGGGCCAATACGGCTGGCCGGGAAATCTCGACGAACTGAACACGGTGATCCGCGAGGCAGCCAGGACGGCTGCTGAACGCGGTTCGGCAGTGATCCAGCCGCCGGACCTGCCGTTTGCCTTCCGGACCGGGATGGACGCCCAACGAACCGGCGGCCCGCTGGAACCACCCATCGAACCACTTGAAGACGTCATGGAGCGCGTCGAACGAGAACATCTCGGGCAAGCAATGCTGCGTTCTCGCGGTAACAAGGCCCACGCGGCTCGGCTGCTCGGACTCACACGCCCCCGTCTCTACCGTCGGCTGCAACAACTGGGAATGCTCGACGACGATGTCGAAACTGGCGATGACTAGCGGCGAACGATCGGCGCCCGGACCCGGTCAATCCGCACGTCAACGACGGCCGGTTGTCCCGACGCAACCGCCCGCCGCAACACCTCCGGCAGATCCTCAACCCGTTCGACTCGCTCACCCCATCCCCCCATCGATCGGCATACCTCGTCGTACCGTGTGTCGGCCAGTTCGCATCCCACGAGCCGATCGGACCCGTACTCATCCAGTTGGATCTGGTACTCGGCGTTCCAACAGGCATCGTTGCCAACGACGATGACCAGCGGCAGGCCGTACCGGACAGCCGTGTCGAGTTCCATGGCGTGAAATCCGAAGGTGCCGTCACCCACGGTCGCCACCACGACCGCTTCCGGGCAGGCCAACCGCGCGGCCAAGGCAAACGGCACGCCACCGCCGATGGAACCGGACGGTCCGTTGATCACGCGGTGTGTCGAGCCGACAACCGCCTGCGTCCACTGCCCGAATTCTCCTCCGTCGGAAATGAACACCGATTCTTTGGCCTCGGCCAGCAGATCGTCAACCGCCCGGGCCACCTGGACCGGATGCAGCGCCGAGCCCTTGTCCACCTCCGGCCGTTCCCATTCCGGAGGCCGATAGGCCACCGACTGTCTCACCCGGTCCCGCCAGGTGGCGAGGTCGCTGCGGGGCTCCACCGAGAGTTGCTGCAGCCGTTCGATGGCCGGCACCGAATCGGCCAGGTCGGCGACGACCAACCGTCCCGCACCCTCAAGGCGTGGGCCGTACTGCTCCAGCACCGCGGCGTCCGGGTCAATCAGCACCACGCGGCAACCGTCATCGACAAACGGGGACTCGAGAAACTTCAAGCCGACATCGGGTTTGCGTCCGACCAGTACCAGCAGATCCGCTTCGACCAGGACCTCGGCGAATGCCCCCAGGCCCGGATCATTGATCCCGCGAGGACTCCCCATCGCCACAGCCGGCACGCCGGTAGCCTCCTCCAGTTGTGCCAGGGCCATGGGGCCGGAACCGCGAACCGACGCCGGACCAGCCAGCACCAGCGGGCAGGAGGCCTCACCAAGCAGTTGCAGGACCCGGTCGGCGGTGTCCCGATCCAGCAGGCTCACGATCGGATGAAAGTCGTCCGGAACGGGTGGCCCGGCCACCTGATGCCGGCCGGAATCCGACAGGACGTCTCCGGGCAGGGTGACATGCACCGGCCCCGGTCGACCACTGCGGGCCAACCGGATGGCTCGAGAGAGATCGTGTCCCAGGGCCGCCGGATCGGTCGCCTTCCATGACGCCTTGGCCACCCGGCCGGCCATCTCGGCCTGCGGCATCTCTTGGAAAGCCCCCTGGCCGTCGCGGGCGAGCGGCGAGCAGCCGCTGAGTACCACGACCGGAGATTCGGCCATCGCAGCCACGTAGGTCGGTGTCAGCGTGTTGGTGAACCCCGGGCCGGCCGTGACCAGCGCCACACCCGGCTCGCCGGTCAACCGGCCCCAGGCGTCAGCCATGTGGACCGCCGCCGCCTCGTGACGCACGTGGATCAACTCGATATCGGTTCCGATCGTCGCGTCGAAGACCGACATCACCTGGTTGCCCGACAGGGTGAACAATCGGCTGACGCCGGCCGTCACCAGCGACCGAACCAGGTGATCGGCTCCACGTTGGGACGGCTGCGAGCTGCTCATGGTCCGGGCGATCATAGCGTGCAGCCGGATGGGGCAACACCTACAATGAGCCTGCTGGCCACGGCCCCCGGCCACCCGGATTCTCCACCAGGGACACGGACTCATGACATCGCCCAGCCGTGAACTGACCCGCCGAAATCTTCTGGCCCGTTCGGCCGCCTGGGCCCTGGCTCCCGGCCTGTTCGCCGGGACCGCGACCGCCGGGAACCAGAAGCGACCTCGCGTTGCAGCGATTTTCACCGAGTTCCGGTTCCGTTCTCACGCCTACAACATCCTCGAGAACTTCTTTCGCCCGTACCTCTTTCGTGGTCGCCTGGTCGATCCCGGCGTCGACATCGTCTCGTTTTACGCCGACCAGTTTCCCGACGGCGACATGGCACGGGATGTCGCCAAGAAACACAAGGTGCCACTGTTCGATTCGATCGAGAAGGCGATGTGCGTCGGAGGGACCTCGCTGGCTGTCGATGCCGTGCTGTCGATCGGCGAACACGGCGACTACCCGGTCAACGACCTTGGCCAGAAGATGTACCCCAGGAAGCGGTTCTTCGACGCGGCGGTGTCGGTGATGAAACGTGCCGGACGTTACGTGCCGCTGTTCAATGACAAGCACTACTCCTACCGCTGGGACTGGGCCCGCGAGATGGTCGACGTGGCACGGGCCAACCGCATGCCACTGCTGGCCGGCAGCTCGGTGCCACTGGCCCAGAGGCGACCGTGCCTGGAACTGCCCCGCGGCACGAAGATCACCGAGGCTATCTCGATTCACGGCGGACAACTGGAATCTTACGGATTCCACGGTCTCGAGGTGTTGCAGTCGATGGTGGAAACCCGCGGAGAGATCGGCGAAACCGGAATCTCCCGGATCCAGGTGCTCGAGGGCGAAGCGCTGTTCGACGCCGCACGCCAGGGACGCTGGTCCCTGGACCTGGCCGAGGCGGCGATGCTGGCCGAGCTGGATCGACGACCGCGATCGATGACGCGGTTGCTGGCCGGCCACGAAAACTCCAAGCCGCACGCGATCCTGGTTGAGTACCGCGACGGATTGAAAGCCGCGGTGCTGAAAGTCGGCAACGATTCCAACCGCTGGAATTTTGCTTGTCGAGTGGACGGGGAATCCAAGCCGAGGGCCACGGCCCTGTTCAACGGCCCGTGGGGTAACCGTTGCCTGTTCAAGGGACTTTCGCACGCCATCCAGTCCATGTTCATCCACGGCCGAGAACCGTACCCGGCCGAGCGAACCCTGCTGGTCACCGGGGCCCTGGATACGGCTGTCCGCAGCTACCACGCCGGGGGGAAAGCCCTCGACACTCCCCACTTGGACGTCGCCTACACGCCCACCGATGTGTCGGAATTCCGGGAAAACGGGCGCAGTTGGCAGATCATCACCAAGCACACGCCTCAGCCTCGCGGTTTCGAACCCGGAGACCACAAGTTCCTGAGCCAGGATTGAATGACCATCACTCTCACCGGACAACACACCATGACCGACCGCCTGACATTGCTCGTCCTGGTCCTCACGCTGGCCGCGCCAACCCTCGCCCAGGACAACTACAAGCTCGGCCCCGACTCGATGGTGCAGGAAGGTGTCCCGCAGGGGACCGTCTCGCAGCACAAGTGGATCAGCAAGAAGGTCTTTCCCGGCACCGTTCGGGATTACTGGATCTACGTTCCCAAGCAATACAACGGCAAGACTCCCGCAGCGGTGATGGTATTCCAGGACGGCGGAGGTTACGTGAATACCAAGCGGTCATTCCGTGTGCCAACGGTGTTCGACAACCTGATCCACAAGGGCCAGATGCCGGTCACGATCGGCATCTTCCTCAACCCCGGCGTCATCCCGCCGACCAAGGCCGGTGGGAGGCCGCGACGGAACCGCAGCTTCGAATACGACACGCTCAGCGGCCAGTATGCCAGGTTCCTGCTGGAGGAAATCCTGCCGGCGGTGGGCAAGCAGTACAAGTTGACCGATGACCCCGCCATGCGGGCCATCGGTGGCATCAGCTCCGGGGGCATCTGTGCCTGGACGGTCGCCTGGGAACGCCCCGATCGGTTCCAGAAGGTGCTCAGCCACGTCGGCAGCTTCACCAACATTCGCGGCGGCCACGTCTACCCGGCATTGATCCGCAAGACCGAACCGAAGCCGATCCGCGCATTTCTGCAGGATGGCACCAATGACCTCGACAACCTCCACGGCAGCTGGCCCCTGTCCAACCGCCAGATGGCCGCGGCCCTGAAGTTTTCCAGGTACGACCACAAGTTCGTGATGGGCACCGGAGGTCACAACGGTCGACATGGCGGAGCCATCCTGCCCGAATCGCTGAAGTGGCTGTGGCGGGGATGGAACGGAAAGACAGCCGACACCTCGAAGACCAAGTGAGCCGCTGCTGCTCTGCACTCCCTGTTCAATCGAGACATCTCCGCAGGAGACCACCATGCCCCGCCTCGAATCGTTCGTCCGCTTCCTGGCCTGCCTGCTGGCGCTGTCCGGCTCGACCGCCTTCGCCCAGGACATGCCTCTGACACAGGTCCTGTTGCCCGGCGAGGGCTGGAAACTGGTCGGCAGCGGTTACCGTTTTACCGAGGGGCCGGCGGTTGACGCCAAGGGCAATGTCTTCTTCACCGACATCCCCAACGACCGGATTCACCGAATTGACACCACGACAGGCAAGGTGACCGTCTTCGCCGAAAAGACCGCTCGGACCAACGGACTGATGTTCGGTAAGGACGGCCTGCTGTACGGCTGCCGAAACGGCGACAAGCAGGTGGTGGCCTACGCCGCCGACGGCAGCCACACCGTGGTCGCCAGCGACATCCCCTGCAACGACCTGGTCGTCGGCAGCGACATGAGACTGTTTGTCACCGATCCGGGAAACAACCGCGTCTGGACGATCGATGCAAAACGGCGAAAGAGGGTGGTCGCCGAGGGAATCAGCCCCAACGGAGTGATCCTTTGGCCCGGGGAGGGCACGCTGGTGGTAACCGAACGCAACAAGCCGCACCTGTGGACCTACCGCGTCGAACCCGACGGCAGCCTGTCTCATCGGGAACGGTACTACCTGCCCCTGAGACTGCTGCCGGGTCGTGACCGTCCCGGATCAGACGGGATGGCGGTCGACACCAGTGGCCGGCTGTATGTGACCACCTCTGCCGGAGTGCAGATGTTCGATCCGACCGGGCGAATGGGCGGAGTGATCGGCAAACCACATCGGGGATCTCTGGCCAACGTGGTCTTCGGCGGCCCGAAACGAAACAGGATGTACGTCACAGCCGGCGACCGGGTGTACCAACGCAAGACCAAGGTCCAGGGCGTGGCGTACTTCCTGAAGTCCTCCTCGCCGTGACGCCGATCGAACAGGCCTCCTCATGCCTCTGCGGGTGACCAACGTCCGGCTCCCGGTAACGCTCGACGAACAGCACATCGGTCCCGAGCTGGCCCGAAGGCTGGGGGTCGATCTGCCGGAAGTGACCGGCTGGAGGTTGCTCAAGAAGAGCCTCGACGGACGTTCCCGTACCAACCTCAAGTTCGTGTATTCGGTTGCTGTGGAGATTGCCGACGAGCAGGAGCGGCTGGAAGACCTCGTTCGCCGCGAGGGAGTCGACAGCTACCTGCCCAAGACGTTCGATGATCCGCCGCCGGGCCCTTCGCCGCTGGAGGAACGACCGGTGATCATCGGTTCGGGGCCGGCCGGGTTGCTGGCCGCCCACTTCCTGGCAACCCGCGGCTACCGTCCGCTGATCCTGGAACGCGGACCCGGGCTCAAGGAGCGTGTCGGCAGCATCCGCGAGTTCGAGCGTGGAGGAGAACACGACCCCGATGACAACTACCTGTTCGGTGAAGGCGGAGCCGGGACATTCAGCGACGGCAAGCTGACCTGCCGGTTGTCGGGTCCCGATGTCGACTGGGTGATCGAGAAATTTGCCGAACTGAGCCGCCAGCCGTCGGTGGCCTGGGAACAGCGGCCTCACCTGGGCAGCAACCGGCTACCATTCGTGGTGCGGAACTTCCGCCGAGAGATAGAAGCCGCCGGGGGTGAGTACCGGTTCGGATGTCGGTTCGAGGGACTCGAAATCGAGGACGGGCGATTGGTGGCACTGGCCACCAGCCAGGGTCGCATTCCCACCTCGCTGGCCATTCTCGCCATCGGGCACAGTGCACGAGACACCTACCAGATGCTGGCCGAGACGGGGATCCCGATGGAACCCCGGGCGTTCCAGGTGGGCTTGAGAATCGAACAGCCCCAGGACCAGATAGACGCCGAAGCGTACGGCCGGCCCGAGTACCGTGACCTGCTCGGAGCCGCCAACTACAACCTCGTCGCCAGGGGCGACCGTGACGTCTACACCTTCTGCATGTGTGCCGGTGGGCACATCATTCCCAGCATCTCCGAACCCGAGATGTTCTGCACCAACGGCATGAGCAACTCGCGGCGGGACACGCCGTTCGCCAACAGCGGCCTGATGGTGACGATCGAGCCGAAGGAATTCGGATCGGACGATCCGCTGGCCGGAGTCCGGCTGCAGCAGCAGTTCGAATCGGTCGGGTACCGATTGGGCCGCAGCGAGTACCTGGCTCCGGCACAGAGGGCCTCGGATTTCCTGGCCGGACGCTCTCCCAACCCGACCAGCCGGATCGAAACGTCCTATCAGCGAGGCAGCGTGCCGGCATCGCTGGAGATGCTGCTGCCGTCGACGGTGATCTCGACCATCAAGTGGGCCCTGCCACTGATCAACCGCAAGTACCACAAGGCGTTCCTGCCCGAGGCGGTGCTGGTGGGTCCGGAGATGCGAGGCAGCTCGCCGGTACGAATTGTCCGTGACCGCAACACGTTTCAGTCACCGGGTTGCGTTGGGCTGTTTCCGGTGGGCGAGGGTGCAGGATTCGCCGGGGGCATCATCAGTGCCGGCGTCGACGGCATGCGCGCGGCGCGGGCGATTGTCCGTGAGTTTGCGACAGTGGAGTGAACCCGTCGCCCTACTCGCCCAACGTGCTCTTGCGGCGAAGGATGTGATGGTAGTGCTGGGCAAACCGATGGGCCTCGTCGCGGACATACTGCAGCAGCCTGAGTCCGAAGCCGTGGCGTGAGAGCCGCCGGGGCTCGGCCTCGCCCGGAACGTAGACCTCCTCTTCCCGCTTCGCGAGGGAAATCGTGAACGGCGGATCGACCCCGATCACCTCCATCGCCTCCAGCGCCGCATTCAATTGCCCCTTACCGCCGTCGATCAACAGGATGTCGGGAAATGCCTCGCCCTCCTGGGCCAACCGTCCCATCCGCCTCGAAACGACCTCGCGAATCGAACCGTAGTCGTCGACACCGTCGACCGAGCGAATGCGGTATCGCTTGTAACCGTGCTTGAAGGGCAGCCCGTCGATGAACTGCACCAGGCTGGCCACTGTCTGGCCTCCCTGCAGGTGTGCGATGTCGACGCCCTCGATCCGCCGGGGCACCTCCTCGAGACCGAAAACCTGCTTCAGACCCGACAGACCCCTCTTCGGATCGACATAGAACACCTCCGGTTGAGCGTGTTCCTCGAGATCCCCCCTCAGATCCAGGTCCTCCAGCGCCTGGATCTCATCACGGATCCGTGCCGCTTTCTCATAGAGCTTCTCGGCCGACGCCTGTTGCATCTCCCGGTCCAACTCCCGCATCAGCTTCACCCGTCCCCCGTCAAGAAATGTCTGCAACCTGCGAATGTCCCGACGGTAGTCCTCCTTGCTGATCCGCAGGTTGCACGGCGCCGTGCACTGGTCGATGCTCGCCAGCAAGCACGGTCGAAACCACCGCCACCGCTCATCACCATCGTCGATGTCCAGTGAACAGGTGCGAAACCGGAAGATCCTCTGCAGCACCGCGATCGCGCCTCTGAGCTGCTTGGCATTGGTGAAAGGGCCGTACAGCCGGGTGCCGCGGTCCTGAGGCGTGCGGGTGAATTCGACCCGCGGGAAGTCCTCGCGAACGAACACCTCGAGATAGGGGAACGTCTTGTCGTCCTTGAGCTCCTGGTTGAACTTCGGCTGAACGTCCTTGATCAGCCGCGCCTCCAACAGCAACGCGTCGACCTCGCTCTCGGTCTCGATCACCTCCACGTCGCGGATCTCCGGCACCAGTCCCGCCGTCCGCATCTCCTGGGCAGCCGCCGTGGTGAAGTAGCTGCCAACGCGGCTCCGCAGGTTCACCGCCTTGCCGATGTAAATCACCCGGGCGTGCTCGTCCTTCATCAGGTAGACGCCCGGTCCGGTCGGCAACTGCCGTACCGTCTCGCGCAACGTCTCGGAGGTTGCGGGGTCGGCGGTCATTGCAGCTTGTTCACCTCGAGCATCCGACGGACCACCTCGCGACGACTGTCGGTCTCCTCGAAGATCGCCAGTTGCTGGCGACTGCCGGTGGCCGACGGCAACAACGACGCGCTCTCGAGTTCCGACACGCAATCCAGGCTCTCGGCCGTCGGCCGCAACACCTCGATCAACCGGTCTATCGACTGCTGCACCGAATACTGCTGGTAATCATCACTGTTGACCAGTTCGGCGTCCGGCCCGAACCGCGTGGCCCGCCACTTGTTCTGCTGCACCATCATCGGATGGTACTCCGACTGGTAAGTCCCGCGGTCGATCTCCTCGGACATCGCCTGCACCATGCACTGCACCACCGCGGTCAGGGCCAGCACCTGCCCGAGATTGGCCGGCATGTCGCAGACACGGATCTCGACCGTGCCGAAGAGATGGTGAGGCCGGATGTCCCACCAGATCTCGCGGATCGTGTTGATGAACCCGGTGTCCACCAGGTGAGTGACCAGCCAGATGTACTCGCTCCAGTTTCTCATCCGGTGCGGCAACCCGGCCGTCGGCAACCCCTCCATGATCTTTGATCGGTTGGAGTGCATGCCGGTGGCGCGCCCTTCCCAGAACGGCGAGTTGCTCGAGAGCGACAGCAAAAGCGGCAAGTGGCGGAGCATCCGGTCGCAAATCATCACCGCCTTGTCACCACTGTCGACCCCCACGTGCACATGCAGTCCGAAGGTGACCAGACGCCGAGCGACATCCTGCATCAGTTCGACCAGCTCGAAGTACCGGTCGTTGACAGTGATCTCCTGGGACCTCCAGCTCGAAAACGGATGTGTCGCTGCCCAGAACAGTTTCAGACCCAGGTCATCGGTCACCCGCTCGACGGCCGTGATCGTCGAGGCCAGGTCCTCGCCCACCTCGGCCACGGTCCGACAGATCCCGGTGTTGATCTCCATGTAACACTGCATCAGTTCGGGCTTGACCCGGTCGGCCAGTCCAGGCGGCAAACCCGCAATCAGCTTCTCGATCGAACTCGACAGAGACAACGTCTCGGCGTCGACCAGTTGCAGTTCAATCTCGACCCCGATCGTCGGAAAATCGTTGCGAGTGAATTCCAGCGTCGACATGATCCGCTAACCTCCTGACCCGTCATGCCCGTCACTTACGGATTCGGGGAGTCCGTTCTGTTGCGACAGGCCCCACAGCAACGCGGCACGGACCATCACGCGGGCTCCCGGCACCAGCGCCATCTCGTCGACGTCGAACTCCGGCGTGTGCAGCAGGTGCCCCCCCTCGGTGCAACTGCCCAGTCGAAACATGCTCCCCGGAACCTCCTGCTGGTAGACAGAAAAGTCCTCGCCTCCCATGCTCGGCTGCTCGATTCGCCGAACCGCATCCTTACCGGCCACCACCAGCGCCGCCTCTTCGATCGCCGTCGTGACGCCCGTATCGTTGCGAACCGCCTCAAGCGAGGCGCGGAACGCGACGTCGATCTCGGTCGCCGTCAACGATGCCACACCAGCGGCAATGTCCCGGATCCGTTGCTGCAACACCGTGTCGTCTCCCATCGCCACGGTCCTCAACGAACCCAGCATCTCGACCTCGTCGGGAATCACGTTGGGAAGAGTGCCTCCGCTGATTCGACCGATCGAGAACACCGACGGCTGACGCGAATCGACGCCTCGGGGCAATTGGCTGTAGAGGGTCGAGGCGAGTGAAACAGCGGCAGCAAGAGGATCGCGGGACTGGTGAGGTCTCGCGGCATGGCCACCCCGGCCTCGGACCTGGATCTCCACCTCGTGACACACCGCCGTCAAGGGTCCGAACCTGACACCGATCTGCCCGGCCGGATTCTCCGGATCGACGTGCAGGCCCAGGATCGCATCGACGTCGTCAACAGCGCCCTGTTCAACCAGCCACTTCGCTCCGAGACAGATCTCCTCGGCCGGTTGAAACAGGTACCGCAGGTGAACCCCTCGGCCCGGTTCCAGCCCACCTCCATCTGATTTCGCGGCCACCGCCAGAGCAATTCCGGCAACGATCGTCGAATGAACATCGTGCCCACAGGCGTGCATCACTCCGTCCCGACACGAACGGTATTCGACCGACTTGGCGTCCTGGATCTTCAGGGCGTCAATGTCGGCTCGCAGGGCCACACGCGGAGCCCGGGGTCCGGGAGTCCCGATCGTGGCGTCGGCCGTCAGTCCCAGCCCGTCTCGGAGCACCCGGGGCTGCAGTCCCGCCTCGAGCAATCTCCCGGCCAGGTACTCGGTCGTCTCCCGCTCCTGGCCGCTCGGCTCCGGATGCCTGTGCAGATGCCGCCGCATTCCAACCAGCAGCTGACGATTCTCCTCGAGCCACCCGTCGATCGGTGCACAGACGGAATCGACCGACTGGCGGGTCTGCCCAGAGACTGTTGCGTGCGGATCGTGATCGGCAGGTCGGGTCATCGTCGGACGTCCTCCACGGAGGTCATCCTACCATGTCCAGTCGGTGACGCCCTGCATGTTCACGATCCGGTCGGCCGGCCACTCACCGGCGTGCAACTTGACGATCGTGTCGGCAACCATTTCGAAGGTGCCCTCGTGCGACTCGTTGTCCAGCCCGGCAACATGTCCGCTGAGCAGGACGTTGTCGAGCTCCAGCAACGGGCTGTCGGTGGGCAACGGTTCCACCTCGAACACGTCCAGTCCGGCAGCTCGAATCGACCCGCTTTTGAGGGCCTCGATCAGGGCCGCTTCGTCAACCAGCGGCCCACGGGCGGTGTTGATCAGCACGCTGCTGGATTTCATCTTCGCCAGCCGCTCGGCGTTGATCACGTGGTGCGTCTCGGCCATGTTCGGCAGGTGCAACGAGACGTAGTCGCAGCGAGGGAGCAGCTCGTCCAGGTCATCGACCAGCTCGATCCGCCACGTCTCGACGAATTCCTGCTGCGGGTACGGCTCGAAGGCCAGCACGTTCATGCCCAGGCCCGCGGCCCGAGTGGCCACCGCGCGGCCGATACGACCGAGTCCGACGATGCCGATCGTGCTGCCCATCACGCGGGGATACGGCTCGCGGAACCAGCGACCGTTCATGACCCGGTCGTGCCGCTGAGGAAATCCGCGGGCCACGCCCATCAGCAACGCGATCGTGTGTTCGGCCACCGCGTGGTGATTGACCCCGGGCGTGACCGTGACAACCACGCCCCTCTCGTCACAGGCGGCAAGATCGATGGCGTCGAAACCGACGCCGCTCCGAGAAATCACTCGCAGGTCGGGCAATGACTCGATCACCTCGCGGGTGTAGGGTTCGGACCCGGCCGAGATCGCCGAGACGCCCTGCATCTGGGCGACCAGGTCGGCGGCGACAAACAGGTCGACACTGCGATCGACCGGTTCGACATCGAAACCGGCGTTGGCGAGGATTTCAAAATGCGGACCACCGTCCGCGTTGACCGATGTGCTGACGACCTTGGGCATGTGACCTGCGGTTCTTCTGCTGGAGGTGAGTGAGTCGAAACGCTCACCCTAGCGAAGAGACTTTTCGCTTGCCAGCAGCGGCGGACGATCAGACGTCGGAGAACAACCGTCGCAGCGGTTCGCCCCGTTCGAGCATCGGCACCGGACGCCCCTGGGTATCGGGAAGACGGACGTCATGTCCGATGCCCAGCGAATCAAAGATCGTCGCGGCCAGGTCCTCGGGACTGACCGGGTTCTCGGCCGGGTAGGCCGCATCGGCATCCGAGCGGCCGTACATCTCACCGCCGCGAATCCCCGCTCCGGCCAACACGCAGGGAAAACAGTGGCTCCAGTGACCGCGGCCCCAGGCCGAAGTGTCCGGCTTGGGCGTGCGGCCAATTTCTCCAACGGCCACCACCAGCGTCTCCTCGAGCAGTCCGCGTTGATCGAGGTCGTCGATCAGCGCCGCGTAGGCCTGGTCGAAACCCGGCAGCAGGTGCTTTTCAAGATCGGCACTCGTGCGATGCGAATCCCAGCTGTAACCATCCGGGGCGTCCCACAATACGGTCACGAACCGGCAACCCGCCTCCACCATCCGGCGACCCATCAGGCACGACTGGCCAAAGAGGTGACGACCGTAGCGGTCTCTCAGGGCCGCCTGCTCGCGGCGGATGTCCAGGGCGCTGCGGATCTTCTCGGACGTCACCAGCGACAGGGCCTGCTGACGAATCCCGTGGTAATCCTGCAACCGCTTGGCGGTCTCGATCTCGCGTCGAGCGATGTCGAACTGTTCAAGCAGACTGCGACGGCGATCGAGTCGGTCGAGACCAATCTCGGTCTCGGGCACGATCCCCTTGATCCGGAAGTCCAGTTCCTTGTCGTCACAGGCTCGGAAAAACGGGTTGTCGGTCTTGTTCTTCTTGCGAATGTCGGTCGCCAGCCCGTTGTAGGCCCGGCCCAGCCAACCGGCGTACTGGCCGGTCCGATCGTATCCCTGGAGATGACCCAGGCGGTTGGGCAGGTAGACGTAATCGGGAAAATCGCGGAGATGCGAACCGGGTGAATGCTGCTCGATGTACTCGACCACCGAACCCATCGCCGGCCAATCGGTCTCTCGGGCATTCACGTCATTGCCGTTGGCCGCGGTTCGGGTCCAGGCATGACCGGTCTGGATGTAGTGGCAGGCGTTGTGGTCGTTGTGCGGGTGCGTCATCGTGCGGATGACATGGATCTTGTCCGAGATGGCGGCCGTCCGCGGCAGCTTCTCGCTGATCAGCAGCCCGGGCGTTCTCGAGGCAATCGGCTTCAGGGGCCCGCGAATCTTGCTGGCCGCCGACGGCTTCATGTCGAAGCTCTCGAGCTGGCTCGGACCTCCGAAGAGGAACAGGAACATCACCGACTTGGCGCGTCCCCCCGTGGCCGCCCGTACGCTCTCGGCCGCCAGCAGCTGGGAGGCCGATGTCCCGAACAGACCGGCACCTCCGACGCGAAGCAGATCCCGTCGGGAGAGACCGTTGCAGACCGCCCGGTTACGAGTGTTGATGGTCAGCATGGCACAAATCCTGAAACGGCTGTCCACCCATTCTAACTGTCGGCAACCCGGCGTGTCATCCTGAGTCGCGTTCGGGAACGGGCAAACCGACGGGTCCTACGGCCGGACCGCCGGTACGACCCGACCGTAGACGACGAACGTCAGGGGTTCCGCACGGCCCGCAATCGTCAACGTGAACGTCTCGCGGAGCTCGGACACTTCGCCGGGGGCCGTCACCGTCAGCGGCAGCACGTGGACGCGACGTTTCGAACCGGGCAGCTTCGTGCGAAACGCTCCGCTCGAACTCCCCGCCTCGATCTTTGAAATCCGGAAGTCCTTGCGGGACTTGATCACCACCGAGACCCGCTTGGCCCGACCGGGCACCAGCGATCCCAGCGAAACCACTCCACCGGCCATCGGGCTGATCGTGAACTCCGACTCGACGGTCGCTTCGACCAGCACGGGAATGCGAGGAGCTTTCTTGTCATCTGTGATCAGCACGATCGTCTCGCGCAGCAACCCGGCGGGTGCCGAGGGTTTGAGTTCAACGACCAGGTCGTAACGCACGTCGTGAAACTTCGGGAGAAAGCCCAGGCGACGAACCTCGGCCCGCTTGGTCTCCTCGAGCCGGGCAGAAAGGTGGGGAGAACTGATCTCGATCTGCTTGACCGACCAGTTGGCCCGGCCGGCGTACCTCAGCTTCAGAGTGCGGCTGGCCGCCTCGCCCTGGTCGACACCGGTGAAATCGGCCGAACCGGGAGCGAGCACAAGGTCCTTGCGGACCCGCGCAGTGACCGGGATCTTCACTTCCGCGAACGCCGGCTGGTCGAAGATCACCGTCAGCACAGCCGATTTTTTCGTGGCGTTGTTCCGCGTCTTCCGCATATCCATCGTCACATCGATCGACGCCACCTCGCCGCTGGCGAGCGTCGTCTGGCTGGGCCGGGCAACCGAGCAGCCACAAGTGGTCTTCACACCCGAAATGTGGACCGTCTCGCGGTAGATGTTCTTGACCTGGAATCGATGAGTCACCTTCGACGTCAGTGCAATGACCCCGAAGTCATGAGACCTCGATTCGAACATTTTCTCGGCCCACGTCGGCTCGGCGGCCCGCGATGACGTGGCGACGGCCGCCAGCCCGCACGCAACCATCACCACGAGACGACCGGCCGTCTTCTCGCAGTCCACTCTCGTAACGCTCATGGTTTCTGCCTCCATGCTCGACGATAATTCGACTTGTTCGGCAATGTCAACGGCGACTCCGTCGGGCGGCTGTCGTATGCCTGGGCCAACATCCAAACCGCATTTGCAGGGTTCAGGGATGATGAGATACGATGAAGCCGTGCGAGTCAGCGACAACCTTGTTTGGCTTCGCACACCACAACCTGAAAATTTCGACCGGAGGTCGACTCCCACGATGACCGAATCTCATTCGACTGACTCAACTCATCGACTCTCACACCGGGTGCTCATCAGCATCACCATCCTGGCAATGATGGTCGGTGGTGTACTGATGCTGGGACGCGGCGGCCCGTTGGGCAACAACGACCTGCTGGCCCAGGCTGCTGACAAGGGCAAGAAGGGAGCCACCGAAAACCCGTTCCCCAATCGCCCGCCGGCTCCCAGCCTTGATGGCGGCGTCGGGTGGCTGAACATCAACCCCGGCAGCGAGATCAACCTCAAGGATCTCCGCGGCAAGGTCGTCCTGCTGGACTTCTGGACCTACTGCTGCATCAACTGCATGCACGTGCTGCCCGACCTGAAATACCTCGAAAAGAAGTACTCCAAGGAACTGGTCGTGATCGGGGTTCACTCGGCGAAGTTCGACAACGAGAAGGACACCGAGGCGATCCGGCGAGCGATCCTGCGATACGAGATCGAGCACCCGGTGATCAACGATGCGAACATGACCGTTTGGCGAAAATTCGGCGCCAACAGTTGGCCGACCCAAGTGCTGATCGATCCCGAGGGCCGGTACGTCGGCCAGCAGCCGGGCGAAGGCAACCGCGAACTGTTCGACAAGGTGATCGGCCTTCTGATCGACTTCCACAAGAAGAAAGGCACACTCGATACGTCCCCTGTTCGCTTCGATCTTGAGAGCAACCGGCTGAAATCCAGCCCGTTGAAATTCCCCGGCAAGGTGCTGGCCGATGTTCCCGGCAAACGCCTGTTCATCACCGACACCAACCACAACCGCATCGTGGTCACCGACCTCAGCGGATCACTGCTGGACACCATCGGCAGCGGGGCGATCGGTCGCAAGAACGGCCGCTACCCGGACGCGACCTTCGATCACCCGCAGGGCACGACACTCGTGGGTGACGAATTGTACGTGGCCGACACCGAGAACCACATGATTCGCGTGGTGAACCTGAAGAAGAAGACCGTCCGGACCCTGGCGGGGACGGGCAGCCAGGCCCGTTTCCGCGCCGACGGCGGTTCATTGACACAGACGGCCCTGAACAGTCCCTGGGCCCTGTCCCACGTCAAGGGAACGCTGTACATCGCCATGGCCGGCCCTCACCAACTGTGGTCTCACAAGCTCGGCACCGACCGCATCGGTGTCTTCGCCGGCACTGGTCGTGAAGACATCACCGACGGACCACTCGATCGCTGTGCCCTGGCCCAACCCTCGTCGCTGGCGACCGACGGCACACACCTGTTCGTGGCCGACAGCGAGGGATCAGCGATCCGGCAGGTCGACACCCGCGCCGGAGGTTCGGTCAAGACCGTCGTCGGTGCCCACGACCTGTTCCGAGGCCGAGCGCTGTTCGAGTTCGGTGACATCGACGGAATCGGCGACAAGGCCCGTCTGCAACACCCGCTCGGCGTCGCCTTCCACAAGGGCGCGCTCTACGTCGCCGACAGCTACAACCACAAGATCAAGAAAGTGGACCTGAAGACCCGCAAGTCGACCACCTTCCTGGGAAATGGCAAGCGGGGCGTCACCGTCAAGCCGGCACGGTTCGCAGAGCCCGGTGGTGTTTCGATTGGAGGCGACATTCTGTACATCGCCGACACCAACAACCACCGCATCTGCACGGTGGACCTGAAGACCGGGACGTTGGCCCAGTTGAAGATCGCCGGCCTGAAGCCGCCGGCCCCCGCGGCAGCCGACCACAGCGACTTCGCTGCGAGCGGACAGGCAGTGGCCGTACCCAAGCAGACGATCCAGGCAGGAAAGACCGTGTCGCTGGCGATCCCGCTGGCCATCCCCGCCGGCTTCAAGCTCAATCCCCGTGCCTCGATCATCTACCGTGCGGTGGGCAACAAGGGCCAACAGGTGATCGATTCCGGTGGACTGGGCAAGCGGCGAAAGGCCACGCCCGCCGGCGACACCGGTGCGACCGCGTCCCTGGCCCTGACGGGCAAACCCGGACAGGCGGTGGTCGAAGTGTCCGTCTCCTACCAGGTCTGCCGCGACGGCAAGGGGGGGCTGTGCAAGCTGCTGACCACTCGCTGGAAGGTCCCGGTGACCGCCACCGCCGACAGCAAGACAACGTCGCTGAAACTTCCTGCGGCTCCCAAGCCCGCCTCGAAGGCGAGTCGGAAACCCTCCAAGAAAAAGACGAAATAGACGGCGGACCGGCACCCACGTGACGGGTTTGACGAAGTCCAGACCACCGACTACGATCGGTGGTTCGCTCTCCTTCTCATACCCTTTCCGGTCATTGCTCCGCGGAGAATGCCGTCGTGGCTGATATCGTCGTCAAGGACATCCTGGAAGCCGGCATCCATTACGGGCACCGCACCAGTCGGTGGAACCCGAAGATGCGGCCCTACATCTACGGCCGTCGGAACCTGATCCACATCATTGATGTGAAGGAAACGATCCGGGGTCTGATGCGGGCCAAGAAATATCTCAAGCAGGTCGCCGCCAACGGCAGCATGGTGCTTTTCGTCGGCACCAAGCGACAGGCCGTGGGACCGATCGCCGAAGTCTCTGAGTTGTGCGGCATGCCGTTCGTCAACGAGCGGTGGCTGGGTGGAACCCTGACCAATTACCGCACCATCCGCAGTCGCCTCAACCGGCTCGAGGAACTCGAGTTGCTGGAAGAGAGCGGTGAGATGATGGCGTTTTCCAAGAAGCGACAAAGCTCGCTGACACGGGAGCGGCGCAAGATCCACCGCAACCTCTCGGGGATCCGGGACATGGCCCGGCTGCCCGAGGCCCTGGTGGTCGTGGATCCCGGTCGCGAATACAACTGCGTCCGCGAAGCACGCATCCTGGGCATCAACGTGATCGCCCTGATCGATACCGATTCCGATCCGGATACCATCGACCTGCCGATTCCCGGCAACGACGACAGCATCCGGTCGATCCGACTCATCCTTGAACACCTCGCCGATGCGGTCAAAGAAGGCAAGGCGATGGTGCCCGAGGAGAAGCCGGTGGCTCGCAAGGAAGAACCCAAGGCGAGACCGTCGCGTTAGCGGCCTCCCCCGGACCATTCCAAGCGACGAAACTGGGCCAGGTGCTGGTCCTCCAGGCGAGATGTTCTTTCCAGACAGCTTGCCACTACCAGGCCACCAGGACGGTCATCTCACACACGCTGAATTCATGCGAGGAGACTCTCGATGGCGGATATCACTGCCGCACAGGTCAAGGAACTGAGACAGTTGACCGACCTGCCGATGATGGAATGCAAAGAGGCGCTGGTCGAAGCTGATGGCGACCAGGAGAAGGCGATCGAGATCCTCAAGGAGCAGAACCAGAAGGTGATGCTCAAGCGGGCCGACAACGCCACCTCCGAAGGCCGTATCGCCATCGCCGTCGCCGAGGACGGATCGTCCGCGGCCATGATCGAACTGCAGTGCGAATCCGCACCGGTGGCCAACAACGACGAATTCCGGGCCCTGGCCGACAACTGCGCCCGGCAACTGCTGGACGGACCCGGAGCCGACGGGCCCGATGCCCTGCTCGACCAGCCGTCGCCCGGCGACGACTCGCGGACGCTGCGAGAATCCTACGAGGAAGTGGTCAACAAGATCCGCGAAAAGATCGTGCTGGCGAAGGTGATCCGCGTCGACGGACCGGCCGCCGGCTACGTACACCACGACGGCAAAACCGGCGTCCTGTTCGTAGCCAGCGGCGAGAGTTCCTCGGCCGAGGTACTCCGGGATGTCGCCATGCACATCGCCGCCATGAACTCGACGGTGGTCAACCCCGAGGATCTCGATGCGGCGGAAGTCGATGAAGCACGGGAACGACTCGCCGAGGAAGCCCGGTCAACGGGCAAGCCGGAAAACATCATCGAGAAGATCGTCGACGGCCGGATGAAGGTCTTCTACCAGGAACAGGGCGTGCTCAGTGCCCAGCAGTTCGTCAAGGAGGAGTCGAAGACGGTCAGCCAGGTGCTCGCCGAAAGCGGACTGACGGCCAGTGGCTTCACCCGCTGGGTGCTCGGCAACTAGCCATCCGCTCGACTTCCCCCAGACCGACAACCCGGGGGTCCGATTTACGATGACCGACCAAGAGTCCCAGGAACCCGCCTACAGCCGCGTGCTGTTGAAGATGAGCGGCGAGAGCTTCTGTCGCAGCGGCGAATCGGGGATCAGCATGGCCGAGGTGGCCTCGATCTCCGAACAGATACAGCGAGTCGCCGACAGCGGGGTGCAACTGGCGATCGTCTGCGGCGGCGGCAACATCCTTCGAGGAAAACACTTCGCCTCGGTCAGCCACGCGATCAATGCCCCGACCGCTCACTACATGGGCATGCTCGCCACCGTCATCAACGGCCTGGCTCTGCAGGACGCTCTGGAAAACGCCGGAGTGCCCACCAGGCTGCAGTCGGCAATCCGGATGGAAGGTGTGGCCGAGCCGTTCATCCGGCGACGCTGCGTCAGACACCTCGAGAAGGGACGGGTGGTGATCCTGGCCGCCGGAACCGGCAGCCCATTCGTGACCACCGACACCGCCGCCGCGTTGCGGGCCCGCGAAATCGAGGCTGATGTCGTGCTCAAGGCAACACGCGTCGACGGGATCTACGCCGAAGACCCCGAAAAGAACCCCCACGCGGTCCGCTACAACGAGATCACCTACCAGGACGTTCTGAGGCAGGGACTGGAGGTGATGGACGCCCAGGCCATTCACCACTGCATGGAACACCGTCTTCCGATCGTGGTCTTCAACTACCAGAAGGAAGGCAATATCGAACGGGTGATCGCCGGTGAACGCGTCGGCACCAGGGTGATCGCGACGCCAGACGAGTAGCCTCACCCCCCTTGCATGACTGTCGGCATCGGGTACCTTTGAGGCCACGACGGCATCAGACACCAACGATGGACGGCAACGATGGATCAGGACGAAATTCTGCTGGACTGTGAAGACCGCATGGAAAAGGCGGCCAGCGTTTTCCAGGGGCAGTTGCAGGGACTCCGGACCGGGCGAGCAACTCCCTCGCTGGTCGATTCTCTGAGGGTCGAAGCCTACGGGGCCCCGACGCCGCTGAAACAGCTGGCCAACATCAGTGTCCCCGAGCCCCAGCAGATCGTGATTCGTCCGTTCGATCCGGGAGTGATCAGCGACATCGTCAAGGCTGTCCAGGCCAGTGAACTCGGCCTGGCACCCAACTCCGACGGTCGGCTGGTACGGCTGAATATCCCCGCCCTCTCGACCGAACGACGGCGACAATTGGTCTCACGGGTCAAGGAACTGGCCGAAGAGGCCCGCGTGGCGATCCGCAATGTCCGCCGAGATGCCAACAAGCACGCCGATCAGGGCGAGAAACAGAAGACGTTCTCCGAGGACGACCGCGATCAGACCAAGGACGAGATCCAGGAACTGACCAAGCGGTTCGAGGGAAAGGTCAACAACCTCGCGTCGTCCAAAGAGACCGAGGTGATGGACGAGTAACCGGTCCAACGGGAATTCCGGCCACTCGCTCATGGCGGATCTTCTCCACCGGGATGCCATGGGTGGCATCGGCAGATCCGCTTCAGGCCCCGCCATGCTCCCCGGATCGGCCCGTACTTTTCCACGGCACCGATCATGTAGTGGCTGCAGGTCGGCTGAAACCGACACTGCCTTCCGATGATCGGACTCAGCGTCCATTGGTAGATCCGGACCAGGCCGACCAGGCCCCACGCCATCGCCCGGCTCGTCACCCCCGCCACGCCTCGAAGCGACTGAGTCATTCGGACATCCTGGCGGCCAGCTTGTTGGACAACCGCAACAGCGATCGCTTCAGGTCCTCGAGCGTCGGATCCGCACCCTGACGAGGAATCAGCACCAGGTCGAGTCCAGAGGGCAGATCGTGTTGCTGAACCCGGAACGCCTCACGGAGCAGCCGTTTCAGCCGGCCGCGACGGACAGCGTTGCCATGTTTCCTGGAAACACTCAGGCCGAATCTCGTCCCCCGCTGTTCATTCCCAACAGCGGCATAGACCAGCAGCTGCCCATCGCCGGCCCGACAACGGGCGGCGTAGACCCGATTGAAGTCCCGTTGATGGCGAAGACGACGCCAGGCAGCGAGACGGTGGTTGTGAAGAGGACTGGTCATGGGGTGAACCCGTGATCGGACGCGGACGCGTCACTGATCCTCCCGATTCTCCTCATCCTCCGGCGGCACCTGCAAGGGCCACATCGGGTCAGGTGGAGGGTCGGCTGGAGGCAGGTTGTCGCGGACCTGGCGACGCAGGCGACCTCCCATCATCAGCACCATCGCAATGGCCCCCAGCCCCAGCAACACGACCACGACCAGGCCCACCAGCAGCAGGACCGAGCTGACCTCCTTGGCCAACCCGGCGGGAGTTTCACCGAGCCCATTGGCGGCCTGGCTCAACAGCATCCACACGGTCACGACTCACCCCACAATCCGTCTCGAGGAGACGTCCCGCTCTCTTCCTCCGAATCGGCCAGCCGCTCGTACAACGCCTTCTGCTCGTCGGACGTTTCGTCGGGAACGACGATACGCACCTCGACCAGCTGATCTCCCTGGCTCCCGGTTTTCTGGTTACGAATCCCCTTGCCCTTCAGCCGGAGCTTGGCGCCGCTGGAGGTTCCGGGAGGAACTGTCAGGACGACCGTCCCCTCGTCGAGCGTCGGCACCTCGATCCGTGCACCGAGTACTGATTCGGCCGGTGTCACCGGCAACTCGATCAACACGTTGTCACCCTCTCGACGGAACCACGGATGCGGCGAGATTTCCACGGTCACCATCAGGTCACCCGGTGGTCCGCCGGACCCGGCTGCCCCCTGCCCCTTGAGCCTGAGCACTTCGCCGCTGTGAATCCCTGCAGGGATCTTGATCGTCAACCGCTCCGTACGGCCTCCCGCACCGTCGGGCCTCATCGAAAGCTCGTGCCCTCCTCCAGACACCGCGACCTGGAAGGGCACACGGATCGAGGTGCGAATGTCCTGTCCCCGTCGCGACGCGGGTCGACGGCCGGCGGCGGGTCCCCCGCCCCCGCCGAACAGGTCTCCGAGATCAACACCACCGCCGAAGAAGCTCGAGAAGTCGAACCCGCCTGGCATGGCTCCGGGAGGAAATCCTCCGGCCCCACCGGCCGAAGCCTGGCGGAAAGCCGGGCCGAAGCGATCGTACTGTCCCCGGGTCTCCTCGTCGCCGAGGACCTGGTAGGCCTCCTGGACCTCCTTGAACCGTTCGGCAGCGCCCTGGTCGTCGGGGTTCTTGTCGGGGTGGAACTTGCGAGAGAGCTTCTTGTACGCCTTGCGGATGTCGTCACCCGACGCCCCGCGCGAGACTCCCAGCACGTCGTAGAAATCGCGATCAGCCATCGTGGTCAGTCTGTGTCCCTTCCAACCCGCGTCTCTTCCAGCGTGAGTCGCTTTCGAAACGGCAGGACGCGACCTATTCTGCTGAGACCATGTGGCGATTCGCAATCCAGAATCTTGTCTCCAGACCGCTTCGGTCCCTGCTTGCCCTGGCGGGACTCTCGGTCGCCATCGCCGGAATGGTCGGTTTGTTCTCGGTCGCCGAGGGCATCGACCGCATGGTCACCGACACGTTCAGCCGGATTCCCGGGCTGGCGATGATGCAGGCGGGCGCGCCGCTGCCGTTGTTCTCCAGGATGCCGGCCGCATGGGCCGAAGAAATCGAGCAAGTCGAAGGCGTACGAGTGGTCAATCCCGAAGTCTGGTCTCGGGTGAACGTGATCGAGGGCAAGCGGGTGATCGCACCACCCCGCTTCCTCTTCGGGACCAATATCACCACCCGGCAGAAACTGGAAACCGATGTCTACCGGGACGCGATGGTCGATGGCCGTTTCCTGGACGGCACCGATCGCAACCAGTTGCATGCGGTCATCAGCCGACAGATCGCCGAAGACAACGACGTTGGTGTCGATGACAAGCTGTCGATCAACGGCGACGACTTCCGGATCGTCGGCATCTACCACTGCGGCCAACTGATGCTCGACGTCTCGATCATCGTCGACATCGACCTGCTTCGACGCCAGATTCGTTTCGATCGCGACAGTGTCTGCGCGTACTACATCGAACCGGACGGCACGGTCGAAAACGACGTGCTGGTCAAGCAGATCCGGGAGCTGTTCAAGGGTCGCGAAATCCAGTCGACCGGGAACATTGCCGGAGCCATCGCCACCGGGAATCCGTTGATCGACCTGCTGTTGGCGATCCAGAACTGGCTCGCCGGAGGCACTCGGTCATCGACTGGCATCGCAACCGATGCCGAAGCCGAACCCGTCGAGGTGCGAACGGCCAACGACTGGGCGGAGCGATTTAACGAATTCAGCACCGACCTGAACCTGTTCCTGGGAGTGATGACCGGTATCGGTGTGGTGATCGCAGTGCTGTCGATCATCAACACGATGCTGATGAGCGTGACCGAGAGGATCATCGAGTTCGGCATCCTGAAGGCCAACGGATGGGGCCGTCGCGATGTGGTGATGCTGATCACCTGCGAAAGCGCCGTGCTGGGCGTCACCGGGGGTGTGATCGGTTGCCTGACGGGATGGCTCGGCACCGACATCATCAACGGCACCTGGCCCGATCGCCTGCAGCTGTATGCCAGCCCGTCCCTGCTGGCCTTCAGCCTGATTTTCAGCACCACCCTGGGAATCGCCGGAGGACTCTATCCGGCCACGTGGGCCATGCGTCTTTCGCCGATGGAGGCCATCCGCCGCGGCTAGCGGTCCGGTGATGACACGATGAACAAACCCACACCGATTCCCGCAATCGAGATCGAGGAGCTGACCAAGGATTTCACGATCGGTTCGACGACCGTCCGGGCTCTCCGGGGAGTGACAACCACCATCTCGGGTGGCAGCTTCCAGTTCGTGCTGGGCCCCTCGGGAAGCGGCAAGAGCACTTTGCTGTACCTGCTGGGCGCCCTGGACCGACCCACCACCGGATCAATCACCATCGACGGACGAAAGGTCAACGAATTGGCCCGAGAAGAGCAGGATCGATTCCGTCGGCACGAGGTGGGATTCGTCTTCCAGAGCTTCAACCTGCTGGGAAACCTGACGGCGATCGAGAACGTGCTGGCCCCGTTCCTGCCAATCGGCGTCAGTGCCGACCTGAGACAGCGGGCCGATCACCTGATCCAGCAAGTCGGACTCGGTGACCGCCGTCATCATCGCCCGAGAGAACTCTCGGGAGGCGAACAGCAACGGGTGGCCATCGCACGGGCGCTGTTGAAACAACCCAAGTTGGTACTGGCCGATGAACCCACCGGTGAGCTCGACCACAAGACCGGTGGAGAGGTAATGGGTTACCTCCGCGGGCTCCGTGAGGAACAGGGCACCACCGTGGTGGTGGTGACACACGATGAGAGCTACATCGAACCGGGAGACAAGATCCTGCGGCTCCTGGATGGGCGGGTCGTCAGCGATCCGCAGCCCGGCAATTCGCCTTCGGAAACCTCTACCGGCAAGTGACAGCCACCCATTTCACGCCAGCGCCGCCTGGATCAACTCGACCGCATTGACACTCGGATCGGTCGGATGCCCTTCCCAGACCACCGTGCCCCCCTTGTCGATCAGATAAGCCGACGGATAGGCCCTGACCGCGTACCGGTCGCAGACAGCCCCCCCCTTGTCGTGAAGTACGGTGAACGGGATGTTGCGAT
>MDTE01113256.1_pt1 | contig 50438 bp, 54 predicted proteins | sample 811231 | NCBI WGS metagenome assembly MDTE01 (sample SAMN05326651, study PRJNA326480) | marine metagenome | isolation source: seawater | place: Indian Ocean: Red Sea | collected 2010 | reverse complement strand
TTAGGTGAATTTATAATAAAATGGCCAACTAATTGGGATAGATACACTCCTACGCTTTTTAATTATTCAACAGGAGTTGTAAGATTAATTCTATTAAACATATTAGTTGTGACTATATTCTTTCCTAGGAATGTCTTAAATCAGTCTAAAAAACTAATAAGTTTTATTTTTACTTTAATAAAATCGATATCATCTAAGTCTAAAAAACAAGAAAATAACAATATATCTAATGATGATATAGAAGATTTTGATGTGCCTGAAATCAGCAAAATTATCCCACAAAATAATATAAATGTTTTTGAAAATGATAATTTAGACTCTCAAATTGCCTCTCCAGATCAAGATAATGAACTTAGTCATACATTTAATCCTAATACAAATGAAAATTTAAATTGGCAGTTGCCAAATAAAGAAATTCTTGCATCGATCGAATCCGGAGAAGAAAATCAAGAAGATATAGAAATAAAAGGAGATTTGATTGAAAAGACATTAAGTGAGCATGGGATAGAAGTTTCAGTAGATCAAGTTAAATCTGGACCAACTGTTACTATGTTTGGTCTTGCCCCTGGCTATGGAAATTCATCAAAAAGAGTAAGGGTAGACCATATTCTTGCAAGAGAAAAAGATCTTGCGCTTGCATTAGCATCTCAAAATATTAGATTCCAGTCTCCAATGCCCGGAGAATCATTAGTAGGCATAGAGATACCAAACTCTAAAACATCTACTGTTGGATTAAAAGATTTAATTTTTGATAAAAAAAATAAGGACTTTGATAAATATACGCTGCCAATAGCCTTAGGAACAGGAAGTGATAATAAATCATTGTGTTGCGATCTCACAAAATTACCTCATTTATTAGTTGCAGGAGCAACAGGATCAGGGAAGAGTGTATGTATAAATTCAATAATCGCTGGCTTTCTAATGAAAAAGAATCCTGAAGAGGTTAGGTTGATAATGATTGACCCAAAAAGAGTTGAGTTAACCCCATATGCTGGTATACCTCATTTATTAACTGACCCAATAGTTGAGCCATCTCAGGCGATAATAGCCCTGAAATTAATGGTAGAAGAAATGCAATTTAGATTTAAGCAATTAGAGGAAGATAATTCTAAAAACATAGCAACTTACAACGAGAAATCTAAGAAAAATAATAGAGTAAAAATGCCGTATATAGTTATTATAGTCGATGAACTGGCTGACTTAATGTTAACTGCATCCAGTGAAGTTGAAAAATTACTTGTTAGATTAGCTCAACTTGGAAGGGCTACAGGAATACACCTAGTTGTAGCAACGCAAAGGCCTTCAGTAGATGTAGTTACAGGATTAATAAAGGCAAACTTTCCTAGTAGAATTTCATTTTCTGTAACCTCTCAAATTGACTCAAGAACAATTATAGATTCACCTGGAGCTGAAAAATTATTAGGAAAAGGTGATATGTTATTTGTTCCAATTGATAACCCGTCTCCAAAAAGAGCGCAAGGTATTTTTATTTCAGACGAAGAAGTAGAGTCGATAGTGCAACATTGGAAAAATCATGAAATTTATAACCCTCTAAAATATCTTGACCTAGATAAAATGGTAGATATTTTTTCTGAAGAAGAAGTTGAAATAAATTCTGAAGATTCTTTAATATTGCAAGCTCAAAATTTGGCTAAAGGTCAAAGAACCCTTTCTACCTCATTTTTGCAAAGAAGGCTAAGAATAGGATACCCAAGAGCAGCAAGACTAATGGATGAACTAGAGGAACAAGGAGTGGTAGGGCCTGGTGATGCAGGAAAGGCAAGAGAGGTCTTATAGATGATTTTTAAGGAAGAAACAATCTTTGATGATGAACTTAATGAGATATCTTGTTTTAAATGCAATAAAGATTTAGAAAAGTCTGCGGAATATAAAAACTATAAAATTTGTACATATTGCAATTTCCATTTTCATATGTCTGCAAGGGAAAGAATAAATTCAATTGCAGATAAAGGAACATTTGCCGAAATTTTTAACAAAATTACAACTTCATATGAAGAAATAGCTGAAGAAGAAATAGAATCATATGATAAAAAAATTAAAACTGATCAAAGTAGGACAGGGCTCAATGAGGCAGTGTTATGCGGAACCGCCAAGATAGGAAATCAAGAGGCAATAATAATTGCCCTTGATTTCGGTTTTTTAGGTGGAAGTATGGGGTTGATTGTTGGTGAAAAAATTGCACTCTCATTAGAAATGGCTACTAAAAAGAAATTGCCTGTAATAACTTTAATTAATAGCGGAGGGAGCAGGATTCAAGAAGGCGTAATGTCCCTAATGCAAATGTCCAAAACGGTGGCTGCTGTCAATAATCTGAAAAATTCTAATCAACCTCTAATTTCTATATTAAGTAACCCTTCTACAGGGCAGGCTATGGCAAGTTTTGCGACACTATCGGACATAATTATCGCTGAACCAGGTGCACATATCGGTTATTCTCCATATAGAAAACTAAAAGAAATAACTGGAAATATAGAATCAGAAAAATATCTTTCTGAAGACTTCCTAAATTCTGGATTTATTGACAATATAATTTCAAGAAATGATCTTAAATTTGAATTAACTACATTGTTAAGTGTTTTAAAACCAACATTCACTCTTAAGAAAAAAAAGGCGAATAAAATTACTTCAAAAATAGATTATAAAGATATTACTGCATGGAATTCGGTTCAGTTATCTAGAAAAATAAAAAGACCAAAATCAATTGATTATATATCAAGAATATTTAATGAATTTATTGAATTAAGCGGAGACAGGTCTGGAGGAAATGATGGGTCTGTCAAAATAGGTCTAGGTAAAATATCAGGAGAGCCGGTAGTTCTAATTGCTCAACATAGAGAAATTTTAACAAAAGTATCATCTAATAATGTCTCTAGAAACTACAAAAATAAAATAACTCCTTCAGGATTTAGAAAGGCTTCAAGAGCATTAGATATAGCACAAAAATTTAATCTACCCTGCTTATGTATAGTTGATTCTGTATCACCTGAATTATCTTTAAAATCAGAATATGATGGACTTGCTTTCTCAATTAGTGAATTAATATCAAAAAAATTGAATTCAGAAAATCCTATAATTTCAGTAATAATTGGAGAAGGAGGTAGCGAAACTGCACTAGCATTTTCTATTGCTGATTCAATAATGATGTTTAAAAATTCCATTTTTACTCCTCTAAGTCCAGAAGAAGCAGCAAAGATAAAAACCGGTGACAAGAGAAAAGCTGATGAAGTTTCAAAAACTATGAGATTAACTTCTGTAGATTGCTTGGAATTAGGTATTATAGACAAAATTATCGATGAACCAGAAGGCGGATCTCATCGAAATCATGATGAATCTGCAAGATTATTAGAGGAATCAATTTTGGAGGAATTAATTTCCATAAAAGATACTTTTCCTAAAACATTATCTAAAAGAAGAATAAAAAAATTTAGAAAAATGGGCGAATATTCTCAAAAATATAAACCTGCTCTGAAATCTGAAATAAAGATATGGAGAACTGCACTATCTGCAGGAGTTTCTACATTAAGAAACAAATCTAAATAACAGGATAAACAAATTTCTTAAGGGCATAAGAAACTCCATCTTCATTAATTGATTTGGTTATGAAATCAGCATGTTCCTTTAACTCATGATTTGCATTTCCCATTGCTATTGAATTCTTACAATCTAGGAACATAGGAATATCATTCATTCCATCGCCGATAACAAATGTTCTTTCTTCAGATAAATTATAGAAATTAATAAAATGTTTTAATGATTTGTCCTTTCCAGAAAATTCATCATGATAGTTTAAAAAGTTATTTCCATTTTCATCTATAGATTTTTGACTAATTACACCTTTTAATGCTCCTAGCTTCGAATTAAATAAATCTAAATCTTCTTGTTTTTTAGATGAAATCACTATGGAAGAAATATTAGTTAAATTTTCTATTGGATTTATTAGTGTGGCACCATTAGACACAACAATATAATCAAAATCTGTTTGTTTAACCTTATTAAATATTACTTCAGCTGATTCTTTAATTATAAGGTTTTGAAAAATTAATTCTCCACTGGCTGCATCAATAGCACTACTGCCATTTTCACCATATTGAGGGCCATAAAAATCTAATAACTTAGAAAACTTAAACACATCTTGAGGGCCTCTGCCAGATACAATCGAAATAGGTATGTGCTCCTTTAATTCCTTCAAATCAAAAATTACTTTTTGTGAAATAAAATCATTCTTATTTAAAATAGTTCCATCTAAATCAATCAATAATCCTGATAAAAAAGCATTTTTTTCTAGATTCATAAAATAAATTCCTAATAAAATACAATAATGAAATATAATTATATTAATTATAAAAAAGTAGCCAGCAATAATGACTGACAAATTAATTATAGACGGAAAAGAATTTTGTTCCAGATTATTTATAGGAACAGGCAAACATAGAAATTTAGAGGAATTAGAAAAATATATTTTATCTTCTGAGTCTGAACTAATAACTGTCGCCATAAGAAGATTGGATCTGGAAAATAAATCTTCTAAAGATAAAGATTTACTACAACTCTTAAAGCAAATAAAAATAAATATATTACCTAATACCGCAGGCTGTAAAAATTTATCTGAAATTATATTAACTTGTGAACTTGCGAGAGAACTTATAGGAACCAATTGGGTTAAACTTGAGGCCATATTAGATAAGAGGTATCTGCTACCTGACCCAATCATGACCTTAGAAGCTGCAGAATCATTGATTAACAAAGGCTTTAAAGTTTTGCCTTATATAAATGCTGATCCTACATTAGCAAAAAGATTAGAAGATATAGGCTGTGTAACTGTAATGCCTCTTGCATCACCAATTGGGTCAGGGAATGGAATAAAAAATGAGGAAAGCATTAAAATAATTATTGATCAAGCGAAGGTTCCTGTGGTGGTAGATGCTGGAATAGCTGTCCCTTCTGACGCTTCAAAAATGCTTGAAATAGGTGCTGATGCTGTACTTGTAAATACTGCTATAGCACAAGCATCAAAGCCATACATTATGGCTAAAGCATTTAAATTAGGTGTAGAGGCAGGAAGAAATTCTTATCTAGCAGGGAGAATTCAATCTAAGCCTATTGCTTCAGCAAGTTCTCCAGAAATAAATTTAATAGACGCTTCAGATAGTTAAAGTGACTAATAAAAAATCAATAACCTTAATCACTAATACTAGAATACTAAATCAATCTAAAACTATTAATTTAGTTAAAAAAATTCTGCCATTCGGACTCCAGAGGATTCAAATTAGAGAAAAATCAATTCCTGAAAAGGTACTGGAAAAATTTGTATATGACTTAAGAGAATTAACATTAGGAAAATGCGAGTTAATCTTAAATGGACCAATAGAATTGGTTCATAAATATCAATGTGATGGGGTTCATATGCCAGATAAAGGGATGTCTGAGGAGCAAATGGGAATTGAATATTCTAGCGATTTAATTATCGGCAGGTCAATCCATGAAAACTATAAAAAAGGAAATAAATATGAAGATTTTTATAGTTATGTTCACCTAGGGCCAACATTTAGAACAGAAACCCACCCAACATCTTCACCACTAAGTCGAGATAAGATTAGAGAAATAAGTGGGATCGCTGGATTGTCAGTTATATTAGTTGGGGGTATAAATACTTATAATCTAGATAATTTAATAAATTATAAAATAAGTGGGATCGCTGTCATGAGAGATCTATTGCTAAGCAAGGATCCAGAATCTACATATATAAATCTAGAGCAAAAATTAAATGGGACAAAACACAGGTAAAATAATAGTTTTCATAAATGGTAAAAAAAGATCAATACCATCAAATTGCACAATTAATGAGATGCTAAAAACTTTAAATATAGAAAATATTTCGATTGCCATTGCTGTAAATAAAAATGTAGTGCCAAAAGAAGAGCATAATACATTTATTGTAGAAAATGATTCCGCAATAGAAATTATTAGCGCTGTTGGTGGAGGGTAGATATATGTTTAATATAATTAATTCTGATAACCTTTAATTCTTAAGAAGTGAAGAGCAATGAATAACAATAGAATTCTAGAGAAAATAAGAAAAAAAGAAATAGCTAATGTTGTAAGTATCAAATCTGCAAACTTAGATGTAATAGAGTACGCTGCAAAACTTAACTATGATGCGATACATTTAGATGCTGAGCATGGCTCATTTTCTGTTGATTCCATTGAAAGTATATGCCAACTAGCTATCTCATGCGGCCTAACTGTTACAGCACGTATCCATAAAATATCAAAACCAGAAATTAATCTATTTATAGATAGAGGTGTGCAAGGGATAATGGGTCCTCATGTTGATACATTTGAGGAGGCAAAATTATTAGCAGACAGTTGTTTGTTCCCTCCCCTTGGTAAAAGATCATGGGGTGGCGGAAGAGGTACTGAATTTGGAGAACAATCTTTTATGAATGAGCACGACGGAGTATCAGATAAATTAAGTTATGCTAATTGGGCTAATAGCAACATGGAACTCACAATTCAAATTGAATCTGTAAAAGCAGTAGAAAATTTAGACTCAATCTTGAAGGAAAAAAGAATTAATAGAATTGCATTTGGCCCACATGATCTAGCCGCAGATCTAGGATTCCCAGGCGAACCTAATCATCCTAAAGTATTAGAAACTCATAGTAAAATAGAGAAAGTGGCAAGAAAAGCTGGAAAGTTAGTTGTAGGTGACTACATTAACTCGATTAGATTTGAAGAATCTGCAGTAGAAATGTTAAATAAATTTAAGAACTAATGACAATCTCGAAAAATAAAGAAACACAGTTAAGAAAAGGGGTAGTTCTTTATAAATCTACAAAAGGGATTAGGCTCGAAAAGAATATTGAAAATAATAATTTAGTATCTGAGATTAAGTTAAATGAAATTAATGGTTATGAGTTATCCCCTAATAAGAAGGATAATTCTCAAGCAATGTGGGCAATTGCAGGATTTTTGTTGGCCATATTGGTTTGGCAATTGTCTTCAGTTCCTATGATATCAATTGCAGGGTCAATAATTCTCGTATTAGTGTCTTTATTTCTGTCTTTAGATTATATCTTTGCCAAGACTAGAATATCATTAATTCTATATATTAACGGAAAAGATTTAAGAGAAGAGATAGATGACGAAAACATCGATGAAATAAGAGAATTTTTAAAAACATTAAAGATATCTTAATAATTTAAAACTGAATAAACATTCAGATTGTCTTCCTTGTTCAATAGATTGAACTTAGAATTTTCAACTACAAATGATGCAACCATTGCCCCGTTGTCAGTACATAATTTCTTCTCAGGAATATACACTGGCAAATTAGATTTTCTAACCATTTCTTCTCTAAGCCAAGAATTGGCTGCAACCCCTCCAGTTAATACTATTCCCTTGCAATTGAATTTTATTGACGCATCAATAGTTTTCTTTGTCAAAACATCAACAATTGCTTCTTGAAAAGTATTCGATAACTTAGATATCTTTTCATCCACTAAAGGTGATTCTGAATTAGATAAATTTAAGAAAGCAGTTTTCATGCCACTAAAACTAAAATCATGCGTGTCATTCATATATGCTCTAGGGAATTTATATCTATCGTCAGATAACATAGCTTTTTTATCAACTTCTGGTCCCCCAGGAAATCCTAATCCCATTAATCTTGCAGCTTTATCAAATGCTTCGCCAGCAGCATCATCTCTAGTCCGACCTATCAACTCAAATTGAAAATTTTTATCTAACTTAACTAAATCGGTATGACCACCAGATACTATTAGACACATCAAAGGAAATTCATTGGGAGTTTCGTAGTTTTTTCCTGTTTCTTTGTCTTCTTTTATCCAAGCTGCAAATACATGGGCTTTAAGGTGATTTACCCCAATCACAGGCTTGGAAAGAGAAATTCCTAAGCCCTTAGCATAATTTACTCCCACAATAAGAGAGCCTATTAATCCAGGTCCATTTGTAACCCCAATAAGATCAATATCATCTAATCCTGCCCCCGATTTATCAATAACTTCATCTATAACTTTATCGATATTTAAAATATGTTGCCTTGATGCTAGTTCAGGAATAATACCTCCATGAGGACCATGGATCTTATTTTGAGAAACTATAATATTTGATAATAGATGATTCTTTTCATCAATCAAACTTGCTGAAGTTTCGTCACATGACGTTTCAATACCTAGTACTAACATAAATAATTAATTGATATTCATTACTATTAAGAGATTGTTATTGTATAATCAAAATATATGAAAGATAAAGGAAGGCGGTAATAATGGCTGAGCAATTTCCGGAATGTAAAAGTTGTGATAAGGGAGGGGTTCTAATTCCTCTATCAGATTTTGGGGGGCAAGGAGCACCAATACATTACAAGGCTTGGGTTTGCACTGTAGAAGAGTGTGGATTTAATTTAAAAATTAGAAATGGGGATGTTTTAGTAAATGAACCTATTTCAGATGGCTCTCAAAGAGAGAGAAGAGATAGATAAAATAATACAAAATGGTTTCTATTTCATTTTATAAGGCTAGTTCTTTGTTTAATAGAAGATTTCTGAAACTATTAATTGTTTTTTCTATAATTGATTGTATTTTTCAAATAAGCCTAGGCGGCTTTGTAAGGGTTACAAGTTCAGGTTTAGGGTGCCCTGATTGGCCTTTATGTTATGGGAAAATAATTCCTCCTATGAATTATCATACGCTAATCGAGTGGGGGCACAGAACAAGTGGAGCAATATTGGGTTTGTCTATCTTAATGATAAATCTATTCGTTATTTTCTATGAAAGAAAAAATAAACTACTCTTAGGGATGTCTACTGCAAGTCTATTGCTAGTGATATTGGTGGGAGGAATAGGAGGTGCAGTTGTCTTAACTGAATTAGAACCATCACTAAGAACTTTACATTTATTCCTTGCTCAAATAATAATTTTCACTTTAGGAATATCATTAATATCCCTATACATTCCGGATGGAACATCATATAAAGACATATGGATGATAGATAAATATTCAATAATGATTGGGTTATTGGCAATAGCAATAATATTAGCTTTATTAACAGGGTCATATGCGGTATGGAAAGGAGCAGGGACAGTATGCTCCTCTTGGCCACTATGTACATCCGGATCTATCCTTCCTCAATCTGGCTTAGGATGGATACACATGATTCATAGAATAACTTCATCTTTTGCAGGAATATTGGGATTGTATGCTTTTTATTTAATATTAAGAAATAATTTTGGAAGATCAATAATTATAATATCTATATTCTCATTATTTATGATGATTGCTCAGATAATCTTGGGAGCACTTAATCCTTGGACTAAGTTTGAAATATGGGCCAGGGTATCTCATTTGGGCACCTCAAGTGTATTATGGGGCTCTGTATCTACTTTATTTTGCCTTTTAACACTAGATATATTTAGATTAAGAAGAAAAAATTGAATATCCAACAATATATAAAAGATTACACAACTTTAACTAAACCAAAAGTTAACCTTCTCTTAGTTATAACGGCTCTATCGGCAATCTTCCTTGCAAGCAATGATTTACCTAGTATTCAGGTTTTAGTAGCTGTTATAGTAGGTGGAACTTTTGCTTCTGGAGGTGCAGGTGCGATAAATCATTCTATTGATAAAGAGATTGACAATACAATGAAAAGGACATCTAAAAGGCCAGTTGCGGGAGATAGAATAAGTAGAACTAATGCATTAATATTTGGCATAACTCTAAATATTTTTAGTTTCTTAATTTTATTATTTTTAACTAATCTATTAGCAGCTCTGATGGCTATATCAGGCACACTATTCTATGTATTAATTTATTCACTTTGGCTTAAGAAAAAAACTATTCACAATATAGTAATAGGAGGCGCTGCTGGGTGTTTTCCGCCTTTAGTTGGATGGTCTGCTGTTACTGGAAATTTATCTTTATCTGCATGGTATCTATTTGCAATAATTTTTTTCTGGACACCTCCTCATTTTTGGGCTTTAGCAATGTTAATGAAGGATGATTATTCTAAAGCAAAAATACCAATGTTGCCTTCAGTTGTAGGTATTAATGCTACTTTTAGACCTATGATGCTACACACAATTACTCTAGTATTACTTACACTAACGATGTCATTAATAAACGACAAGCTAGGTTTAATATACGTAATATCATGCTCAATAATCGGTATTTATTATATCTATATAACATTTAAAGTTTCTAAAGACTATAGTAGAGAACAAAATCTAAAAGTATATAAATTTTCTTTACTATATATGATGATCTATAGTTTTATAGTAATAGCGGATTCTCTAATTTAGATCTGATTTAACTTCTTCAACTATTTTTTCAAAAGCTTCAAAATCATTGTAAGCAAGCAAGGATAAAGATTTTCTATTTAACTCAATATTAGACTCTTTCATGCCATGGATTAACTGAGAATAACTTATTCCACATTTTCTAGCTGCGGCATTAACTCTGGTTATCATTAGAGACCTCTGATCTCTTTTCTTAGATCTTCTATGAGCAGTACTATAAGCTAAAGCATGAATCAAAGATTCTTTAGCAACCTTAAATCTCCTATGCCTAGAACCTGAATGACCCTTCACACTATCTAAAACTTTCTTATGTCTTCTATGGGTAGTATAACCACCTTTTACTCTTGCCATCTTACCGCCTAATTAATTTTCTTATTCTTTGACCAACTGCTTCATCAAGCAATACTTTAGCACCAAAAAGTCTTTTTGTTCTTTTTGATTTCTTTCTTCTAAGGTGACTTTTCATCCCTTTAGATCTCATTAACTTGCCATTAGCACTTAACTTAAACCTCTTAGCAGCTCCCTTATGTGTTTTCATTTTTGGCATTATAACTCCGTCTATAACCTATTTTGGTGCAATAATCATGCTTATAGTTCTGCCTTCCATTCCTGGAGTCTTATCAATTTCACAGTATTCTTTAAGTTCAGAATACATATTCCTCAATATTTCTACCCCAAGTTCAGGATAAGCATTTTCTCTACCTCTAAGCATCAATGATATTTTTACCTTATTTCCTTCTTTTAAAAATGTTTCTATTTGTTTTCTTTTAGAATCAATATCATGCTGACCAATCCTCATTCTTAATCTCATTTCTTTCAATCCGATCTTAACTTGAGATTTTTTTGCTTGTTTGAGTTTTTTAGCTTGAGAAAACTTAAATTTTCCGTAGTCCAATATTCTACATACTGGAGGACTCTGGTTAGGACCAACTTCAACTAGATCTAGGCCTTGCTCTTTTGCTAAATTTATAGCTTCATTCAAACTTAAAACTGTTGAGTCTGAACTCTGGTCTACAGAGTTTCCTAAAACTATCCTTACTTTATCAGCCCTAATCCTCTGATTAATTCGATAGTCTTTATCAGTATTCTTATTCTTTTGTATTGCAGGTATTGATTCTCCTATACTTGTTAAAATCACTTATTAACTGCGAAATCTTAGCATCTTTTAATCTAAAAGGTCAATCGTAAGTTATGTTAATTTGTCTTTGTAATCAATCGGTGTACAATCTTAGCTTATTCAGATTAAAATATAATACTTTATGTTAAAATTATAAAATAATGGGCAATCAAAGAAAAAATATGTTAATTTACCTTGGTGTAATCAGTGTGGTTATAGCAGGGTTCTTTTTACTTTTCGACAATGGGTTAAATTCTGAAGAAATACCTATGTCATCATTGATTGCTATAACAGAAAATCCTCCAATAGGTCAAAGAGTAAGTATAACTGTAAAAGGAGATGAATTAGAAGTAAAACTAGGCAACGAGAATTATACTTCTAGGAAAGAACCTGGCAGCAGTATCTATCAAATTCTGCAAGAAGCTAAAATAGACCCTGCAAATTATGAAGTGGAAGTTGAAGGTTCGAGTGGATTAGGTGGAATTTTCTCAATACTTCTTAGTTTTCTACCTCTAATACTATTTGGAGGGATATTAATTTTTATGATGAGGCAAGCCCAAGGTGGAGCCAACAATGCAATGGGTTTTGGCAAAAGCAAAGCAAAGAGATTCGTTGGTGCCAAAGCAACTGTCACTTTTGAAGATGTGGCAGGGGTAACCGAAGCTAAACAAGAACTAGAAGAGGTAGTTGAATTTTTGAAGAACCCTGAAAGATTTTTAGCTTTGGGTGCAAGAATTCCAAGAGGAGTACTGTTAGTTGGTCCTCCCGGGACAGGAAAAACTTTACTCGCAAGAGCTGTTGCTGGTGAAGCTGGAGTTCCTTTCTTTTCTATTAGCGGTTCAGAATTTGTTGAAATGTTTGTTGGTGTGGGAGCCTCTAGAGTTAGAGACTTGTTTGATCAAGCAAAGAAGCACTCGCCTTGTATTGTTTTCGTTGATGAGATTGATGCTGTAGGAAGGCATAGAGGTGCGGGTCTTGGGGGTGGACATGATGAAAGAGAGCAAACACTGAATCAGATTTTAGTTGAAATGGATGGTTTTGATACTTCTACAAATGTTATTGTATTAGCATCAACCAATAGGCCAGATATACTTGATCCTGCCCTGCTAAGGCCAGGAAGGTTCGATAGAAGAGTAGTACTAGATAATCCTGACATATCTGGAAGAAAAGCAATACTTGAAGTTCACTCTAAGGGTAAGCCTCTAGAAAAAGAAGTTGAACTAGAAAAAATTGCGAAACAAACCCCAGGTTTTAGTGGGGCCGACTTAGCAAACCTTGTTAATGAAGCAGCAATCTTGGCTGCAAGACGGGGAGCAAAGAAAATAGGTTTAGCATCCCTAGTCGAATCTATAGATAGAGTTATTGCAGGTCCAGCTAGAAAAAGTAAAGTCATCACTGAGGAAGAAAGAGAAATAACTGCTTTTCATGAAGCAGGTCATGCTGTAGTCGCACATAACATACCGGCTGCTGATCCTGTCCATAAAGTTTCGATAATATCAAGAGGTCAGATGGGTGGATACACAAGATATCTTCCAGAAAAAGATAGGTATCTACAGACTAAAGCCCAATTTAAGGCCTATATAGCTGCAGCTATGGGAGGAAGGGTTGCAGAAAAACTAAAATTCGGGGAAATAACAACAGGTGCTAGTAATGATATACAAGTGGCTACCAATATGGCTAAAGAGATGGTCACTACATATGGAATGAGCGAAAAACTTGGTCTAAGGTCATATGGCAGAAAACAGGAAACCGTTTTCTTAGGTAGAGATGGCACTGAACAAAGAGATTACAGCGGTAAAACTGAAGAAGTTATAGATGAGGAAATAAATTTATTACTAATTGAAGGTGAAAAAGAAGCCGAAAAGATTCTGAAAAAAAATTCTGATCAAATGGAAAAACTTGCAAAATATTTACTAGATTATGAAACAATTGATGAAGAAGAATTAATGAAATTACTAGCGGGAGAGGATGTTTCGCCTCCTCTAGTAGGCGAAACTCTTGCTCATTCTGGAGATGAACCTAGTTCGAAGTCTAAAGATAGTAAAATTCCACCATCTGATATAGAGCCTCAAGCAAACTAATGAATAAAATTTCAATTTCTTCTTCTATTCTTGAAGCTAAAGAAAAGGAAGGGATAGGAATAATACCTTTTCTGACATCAGGATATCCATCTGTTAAAGAGAGTGAAGAAATAGTTAAGGCATTGATAAAGGAAGGCTTAGCATCTGCCATAGAAATAGGAATTCCATTCAGCGACCCAATTGCAGAGGGCAAAACAATCCAAAAATCGAGTTCTATTGCTCTAGAAAATGGAGTAGATATAAATACGACACTGAATTCTATTGAAAAAATAAATTCATTTAAAGGTCATAATGTTCCAATTATAACAATGGGTTATTACAATCCAATATTAAAGATGGGATTAAAAAACTTCTTTTCTGCTTCGAGCAATGTAGGTGTAAAGGGAGTTATAGTAGCAGACGTGCCTAATGAAGAACTACAAAAGATGCAAGAAATAGCGAATAACTACAGTATAGATACTATACCTCTGGTTCCTCTTAATGCTAGCCAAGAAAGAGTTAATCATGCGTGTGAAATGGGTCAAGGTTTTATTTATTGCGTAAGTGTATTAGGTGTTACTGGAACAAGAGAGGCTCTATCGAAAGATGTAGAGAAAAAGGTTAATACTGTAAAAGAAAAAACTGACCTCCCAGTGGCAGTAGGTTTTGGAATATCAAGACCTAGCCACATAGAAGAGTTAAAAAAATTTGCTGACGGGGCAGTTATTGGAAGTGCAATAATTGATGTAATAATGGAATCTAAAAAAAATGATAGTGTAGATAGAGTGATAGATTTTATTTCAAAATTATCAAAATGATCTAATATAGTTATACATGAGTGAGATATATAAGAAAAATAGTATTCGAGGAATAAGAGGTGCAACAACCATCGAATCAAATAAATCTGAGTTGATAAAAGATGCAACAAAAGAATTATTAGCAAAAATGGTTGAAGATAACAATGTTGCTACCGAAGATATAGCTGCAGTATTCTTTACAACAACTGCTGATATATCAGATGAATTTCCAGCCGTAGCAGCAAGAGAAATGGGGTGGGAAACTGTTCCTTTAATTTGCGGGCATGAAATGTCAGTCCCTCATGGCCTTGAGAAGTGTATAAGAATACTTATACTTTGGAACACCGAAGTAAAGCAAAAAAAGATTAGGCACCCCTACCTTAGAAAAGCAAAGTCACTTAGAAAAAGTGATAATGATTTTGAAGCTACATAAAACTTTGAATATATTATAAATCAATATATAGTATTCGAATGAAAAAAATACATGATCTAAATATAGAGAGTTACTCACCTATAACTCCACCTCAAATTTATAGAGATGATATATCAATATCTGATTTCTCTAGAAATGTTGTTGCAGAGTCAAGAGAAATTATATCTAAGATTATAGATGGGCAAGATAAAAGAATTCTTTTAATTACAGGACCATGCTCTATCCATGATGTAGATGCTGGGCTCGAATATGCCAGCAGGCTTACAAAGTTAAGTGAAGAAATAAAAAATTTTTATATTGTAATGAGAGTTTATTTCGAAAAACCTAGAACAACGGTTGGGTGGAAAGGCCTAATAAATGATCCCGACCTTAATAACACATTTAAATTGGATAAGGGGTATAGAAAAGCAAGAACTTTCTTAGACGGAGTAACCTCCATGGGTATGCCAACCGCTACAGAATTTTTAGATCCATTCACCCCTCAATATCTTGCTGACTTTGTTTCATGGGGGGCTATTGGGGCAAGAACAACAGAAAGCCAGACACACAGGCAAATGGCTAGCGGATTAAGTATGCCTATAGGGTTTAAGAATGGAACAGGAGGAAGTATACAAATCGCTGTAGATGCTATGACAGCTGCTAGAGATAAACATGCATTTCTAGGCATAAACGAACAAGGCCAAAGTTGTATAATTCATACTTCAGGAAATAAATATAGCCACCTCATTCTCAGAGGAAGTACTCAAGGCACAAACTTTGATGAAAAAAGTGTCTCAGATGCTTTAAGTTTGGTGGAAAGTCAGGGAATGAATCCGACTGTAGTAGTTGATTGCTCGCATGCTAATTGCGGAAAAGATCATAAGAAAATGAATATTGCTTTTCGAGAATTGATAAGACAAAGGGCTAACAATATCAACCCAGGAGTTGTGGGAATTATGCTAGAAAGCCATATTAACGAAGGTAATCAGAAACTTTCAGATCCAGCAGATCTTCAATATGGAGTATCCATAACTGATCCGTGTATTAATTGGGAAGAAACAGTAGATTTAATTAAAGAAGCTGATCAAGAACTAGAATCATCTTTATAATATAAATTCTGTGAATTCCTTAGAAATCTTTAATAAGCATAAGGAAGCAAAACCCTCTATTGTAACTATAGGTACTTTTGATGGAATTCACGAGGGTCATACATCTCTTCTAACTAATATGATCAATCATAAAAATAACTTAATTCCAATAGTTATATCTTTCAATAAATCACCAAAAGATATAATAAACAAAAATAATTCTAAGATGATTTTCGAATTAAATGAAAAGAAAAAAATAATACAAGAGATAGGGATAGAAAAAATAATTGATATAGATTTTAACCAAGAAATACAAGAATTGAATTGTAAAGATTTCATAGAAATTCTTAAGTATTCATTAAATATGGAGGTTCTAATTTTAGGAGAAGATACATTACTAGGAAAAGACAGAAAAGGATACCAAAATGGATTAATAGAAATATTAAATAGTTTTGGATCTAAACTAATTCCAATTCCAAATAAAAAAGATATAAAAAGCAAGATTTCTAGTAGCCAAATAAAAAAATCTATTTCTGATGGAAATATTGAAAAAGCAAATTTGTTGTTAGGGAGAAAGTTTTTTATAAAAGGGAAAGTTATAGAAGGTGCAAAAATTGGAGCATCGCTTGGATACCCTACTGCAAATATTCAATATAACGATGATTTAGTTATCCCAAAAGATGGAGTATACAAGACAGAAACTCATGTTGATGGAGAGACATATTTATCTGCTACCAGCATAGGGCATAATCCAACATTTAATGGTTCAGAAAAGACTATAGAAACTTTCATAATTGATTTTGAAGAAGATATTTATAATAAGGATATTAAAGTAAGTTTTTTGGAATTCATTAGAGATCAAATAAAATTTAATGATGTTGAATCTTTAAAAAAACGTATGTCTGATGATATAAATTATATAGTCATAGGAAAAGGTTAGGCTATGGATTTTACTAAAGAACTTGATTGGAGAGGTTTAATTTCAGATGAAACTCCAGGGATAAGAGACATCGTTTCATCTGAAAAAATAACTGGATATATTGGATTTGATCCTACATCCAAAAGTCTTCATATTGGAAATCTTTTACCAATAATGAATCTTGTAAGGCTACAAAAATATGGACATAAGCCACTTGCAGTAGTCGGAGGAGGAACAGGACTCATAGGAGATCCAAGTGGGAAATCATCTGAGAGAAACATATTAAGCAAAGAATCCATCCAAGAGAATTTAGATTCTATAAAATCACAATTAGAAAAATTTTTGGATTTTTCTGAAAGCATAAAGAATCCAGCAGTGATTTTAAATAATGCTGAATGGTTAGAAAAAATAAATTACTTGGATTTTCTAAGAGATACTGGAAAGCATTTCACAATAAACTATATGATGAAAAAAGAGTCAGTTAAATCTAGGCTTTCAAGAGATACTGGAATATCATATACAGAGTTTTCTTACATGACTTTGCAAGCTTATGACTATCTTTACTTATACGAAAATTATAATTGCATATTACAAATGGGAGGTAGTGATCAATTAGGAAATATTATTGCAGGAGTTGACCTAATAAATAAAAAAAATCCAGGAAACTCTTCTCCTCTAGCCCATGGAATAGTCTTTCCTCTAATAACTTCTAACTCTGGTGAAAAATTTGGAAAAACTGCAGGAAGTGCCCCTACTTTAGACCCAAAGGAAACTTCTCCTTACAAACTTTATCAATTTTTTATAAATACTACTGATGAAGATGTGATTAACTATATAAAGTATTTTACTGATCTTGGCGAAGCAAACATAAACGATATTTACAATGAATCATTAAATAATCCAAAATCAAGAATAGCTCAAAAAAAACTAGCAGATATAATAGTGGAAACTGTTCACGGGAAAGACGGATTATCTGATGCTTTGCGGATCACGGATTATTTCTTTAAGGAAGAATACAATGAGTTATCTATTTCAGACCTAGAGGATCTTATGGAGAGCTACCCTTCTTCAGAATTATCAATAAAATTACTAAATTCAGAAATATCAATTGGCAAACTTCTTGTTGAAAATAATGTTTTTAAATCTATGGGTGAAATGAGAAGGATGAGCAGCCAAGGTGCACTTTATATAAATGGAGAAAGAGTTACCGAAATTACTAATAATTTTAATGATTCTCACTTGATTCAAGGCAAGATAATGATAATTAAAAAGGGGTCAAAAGAATTTTTTATATTAAAATTCTCTTAAATAACTTCATTAATCGCTTTGGCAATATATTTACAATTTTTGGTAGTTATTCCAGCAATATTTATTCTTCCAGAATTAACTATGTATATTGAATAATTTTTCTTAAGGCTATTAACTTGATCTTTGTTTAAGCCTGTATAACTGAACATACCTTTTTGATTTTCTATGAATGAAAAATCTTTACTACACCTCTCATTATTTAATTCAGTTACTAATAAAGACCTCATATCCTTCACTCTATTCCTTATACCACTTAAATCTTCTTCCCACTTACTCCTCAATGAATTATTACTCAAAATGAACTTAACTATTTCTGAACCATGGGCTGGAGGATTAGAGTAATTTGACCTAGCCGTTTTTTTCATATGACTCAAAACAGGAGTATAATTGTCTTCAAATTTTGAATTATAAATTAAACAGCCAACTCTTTCGCTGTATAAACCAAAATTTTTTGAATAACTAGAACAAATTATTATATTATCTAAATCCCTTATCATTTTTCTTACTCCAGCAGCATCATCATCTAACCCATCTCCTAATCCTTGATACGCAAAATCACAGATAACCAATAAATTATTTTTTTTCGATATTTCAGAAATTTGATCCCACTGATCACCTTTTAAATCTTCTCCTGTTGGATTGTGACAACAACCATGCAATACTAATATATCTCCTTCAGGAATTTCCTTGATTACAGAAATCATATTCTCAAAATCAATTGAATTAGATTCGCTATTAAAATAAGGATAACTAGTAACGTCAAATCCAGATGCTTCAAATATAGGTTTATGATTTGGCCAACTTGGATTACTTATCCAAACTTTTGATTTTGGAGAAAATTGAAACAAAAAGTCAGAACTAAGCCGCAATGCTCCGGTTCCCCCAGGTGTATTGAGCCCAAAACTAGTGTTTTTTATTTCAGGAAATATAGCCTCGCCTGCTATCAATTTAATTGATTCTTCTATAAATTCTTTGTCGCCATCTATAGGTTTATATGTTTTACTAATATTCTGATTTAAAATTTCTTTTTCTGCTTCCAGAACAGAAGGTAAGGTTGGGGTATTTCCATTATCATCCTGATAAACACCAACTGAGAGATTAATCTTTTGAGGATTTAAATCATTCTTAAATTCTTCAGTTAGTCCAAGTATAGGATCTTTTTCTGCTTCATTTATATTATTGAATATCATTCTAAGTATTGTATAACCAATCCAGTAGGAAGTTTAGGGTAAAACAAAGTTGACTTTGGAGGAAGCAACTTACCTCTAGAGACTGTATCAATAAAGTAATTCTTTGATAACGCATTCATGAAAAAGCATAACTGCAAATTATTTGAATCCAATTTTGCCTTCATCTCTTTAGAGTCATGTTGATATTTAATATGATTAATGATCTCTTCTGGCGATAAGATAGATTCTATAGCAGCGTGAAGAGCCTCATAGGTTGAATTAAAACTTTCTTTAAGACGAAGAATTGAAGAATTATCATTATCGACCATTATTATTTTATCTTCATCGTAATAATTAGATTCATAAAAAGAATTTTCCCATGTCGTATTTGAAAATATAAAATATTCATTAAGTTCATTCTTTATTAATTCAAGTTTTTCATAACTTAATCCTGAAAATGCTCTATTATAACCAAGAAGCAAAAGGCCCTCATCATTCATAGAAATCAAATTCATCATTCGGCTTGAATTTTCTTTGTTATTTAGTTCTCTATATTCCAAAGCCGTCTCATACCTGTGGTGCCCATCAGCTATGTATATATTTTCATCCTCAAATAATTTAGTCAGAAAAGATATTTTTTCTGCATCATCTATAATCCACATCTTAAATTCATGCATATTAGGAATAAATCCTTGAAATTCGGGAGGCGAAGAGGTCTCTTCAGCCAAAAAATCAATTAACTTACTATCTTTATCTTCTATGGCACTCATTATTGGGCTAAAATTCGCATTAGTTGCTTTCATTAATTTCAACCTATCGTTTCTTTGTTTTTTTCGTGTTTTTTCATGAGGCAATATGACCTTTTCTTTATAGTCATAAAGATTAACGCTAGAAATTAAAGATCTTCTTTTCCTATTAACACCCTGAATATCAAATGATTCTTCTAATACGAAAAAGCAAGGTCGCTCTATCTGAATTAAGGTTCGATTATTCAACCAATCATTAAACAAATCTGCTGCTCTGGAATATTTATTTTCTTCTCCATTATCCTTATCGTTTATTTTGCCATTCTCAAGTCTAATAACGTTATATTCCGATAAACTATATAAGTAATTTTTTGAATCTTCATCTACAACATCAAATGGCGGACACAGAAAGTCTCCTAATTGATTTTTCATACTCTCATTAAACATGATTCCTCTGAAAGGAAAAACTTTAGCCATTCATTGCCTCTTTCACATTAAGTTATAGGATTATAATATTGTTTTATCATGGAAAATTTTATAGATCCAAAAAATATTAAACAAAAAATTGATGATTTAAGGGAAAAACTAAACTCTTCTAATCATAAATACTATGTTCTTGAGCAACCTGATATCACGGATCAAGAATACGATTCTATGATGAGAGAGCTTATAGATCTAGAGCAAGATAATCCTGAATTGATAACTCCAGATTCTCCAACACAAAGAATTGGGTCTAATCCTTCTAGCACTTTTGAGCAAGTAATTCATAAAAATGAAATGCTGAGCCTATCAAATGTTTTTAATTTTAGTGAACTTGTTGAATGGAGAGAAAGATGTGAAAAGCAATCTCATAAAAAAATAAATGAATTTGTGTTGGAAGAAAAGATCGATGGACTTGCAATTTCATTAACTTATGTATCTGGAATATTAACTATAGGCGCAACTAGAGGAAACGGAAAAGAAGGGGAAAATATAACTGAGAATTTAAAAACCATAAAATCTATTCCTATAAAACTTTTAGGAGAAGATTATCCGGAAAATATAGAAATTAGAGGCGAAGTTTTTTTTCCAAAAAGCCAATTCGATGATTTCAATGATGAGAGAGAATCTGAAGGAGAAGGTATATACAGCAACACAAGAAATGCAGCTTCAGGTGCTCTTAGACAAATAGATGCTAGAGAAACTGCTAAAAGACCTTTAGATGCTTTCTTTTATTCTGTTGGAGACGCTCAAGTTGCATCATTAGGAACACAAAAAGAGATTTTAGAAAAATTAAGATTATGGGGGCTAAAAACAAATCCGAATACCTTATTTATAGATAAATTAGATCAGATTGAGCCTATTATTGAAGAAAAAATTCAATCTAGAAGCAATCTTGATTACTCAATAGATGGTTTAGTAATTAAAGTAAATAGTGTTCAGGATCAAATTATATTAGGTAGCACTTCTAAAGATCCCAGATGGGCCACAGCAATTAAATTTCCGTCTACTCAAGTTGTAACTAAATTAAATGACATTAAAGTTAGTCTAGGCAGAACAGGAGTAGCTACACCCTACGCTGTATTAGAACCAGTTAATCTAGAAGGCGTTACAATAAGCTCAGCCTCATTGCATAACTTAGATTATATTAAATCTAAAGATATCAGGGTTGGAGACCTAGTTGTAATTGAAAGAGCGGGAGATGTAATTCCTAAAGTAGTGAAAATTGCAGAAAATAATCAAAGGGCTGACAACTCATATGAATTTAAAATGCCTAATAATTGCCCAACCTGTAACTCACAATTAGTGAAAAATGAAAATGACCCTTTTACTAGGTGTATAAATTCTGAATGTCCGGATCAAATAAAAAGATTACTAGAGCATTATTGCTCCAAATCTTGTGTCGATATAGAGGGCTTAGGTGAAGGAATAATTAAACAACTATTCGATAACCAAATAATCAAGTCAATTACAGATATATATAAAATCGAGCCTGAAGACTTAGTGAATTTAGAAGGTTTTGCAGAAAAAAGTATTAATAATCTAATAAACTCAATAGAAAAATCAAAATCTCAGCCACTAAGCAGAATAATACATGGACTAGGTATTCCTCATGTAGGTGCAGAAATTTCTGAATTATTAGTAGCAAATTTTGGATCACTAGATTCAATTTTTTCTTCTACACATGAATCTCTTCAAGATATAGATGGAATAGGTCCAAAAATTTCTAATAGTATTTATGATTGGATTAACATTGAAAAAAATAGGGATTTGATAAATGAACTAAAAAATACTGGTTTAAATTTAGAAAATTCTACCCAAGAGAATCGAAACTACACCCTTGCGGGAGAGAATATTTGTATAACAGGACAATTAAAGAATTATAGTCGCCAAGGAATAAAGGATTTGATTAAATCGTTAGGAGGAAAGTTCCAATCATCTGTTACATCTAAAACAAGTTATCTAATTGCCGGAGAAAATGGTGGATCTAAAATTAAAAAAGCAGAAGAACTGAATATAAGAATTATTGAGGAAGAGGAATTCATAAGTATTATCAACCAAAGAGAGAAAAGTCTATGAAAGTAGAAGAATGGCTTATTTTAGGCTTAGGCAACCCAGAGATAAAATACGAACATAATAGGCATAATGTGGGTTATAAATTAGTTGATTATCTATTAGAAAATATTAAAACAGAAAATATTAAAAACAAATATAGTCAGTTAAATAAGGCAACCCTAGAAGACAAATTTATTTATTTCGCAAAGCCATTTTTTTACATAAATGAATCAGGGATTCCAGTAAAAAAATTAATAGACGAATTAAATATAGAAATAAGTAATATATTAATAATTGTGGATGATATGAATCTAGATGTAGGAAATATTAGAATTAGACAAAAGGGTAAAGATGGAGGTCATAACGGATTGAAATCTATTGAATACCATCTTGAAACTCACGAATACCCAAGATTAAGAATTGGAATAGGAAGCCCAAATAGTAAAAAAGATCATATAGATTATGTTTTAGATGATTTTAATTATTCCGAACAAAAAATAATTGAAAAAGTTTTTGCTTCAAGCGAGAAGGCTATATATGAAATTATATTAAATGGGTTCAGTTCAGCAATGGGAAAATTTAACCAATAGTATCAAATTTCGTATATTCCTTTAAAACTTCTGGAACTTCTACCACTCCTTCAGAATTTAAATAGTTTTCTAATATTGCAATTATTATTCTTGGTATTGCCATACCTGAACCATTTAAAGTATGAGGAAATTTAATTTTAGAATCCAAAGGATCTCTGAATCTAGTATTTGTTCTTCTAGCCTGAAAATCAGTACAAGTTGAAATTGATGAAACTTCAAGCCATTCTTCGCAACCAGGCGACCAAACTTCAATATCATAAGTCTTTGCAGACTGAAATCCTAAATCTCCTGAACACAATTCGACTATCCTATAAGTGAATCCTAGTGCCTCACATAGATTGGAAACTTCTTTGATCATCTCATCAAATGCATTTAAAGAATTCTGCGGATTCTCAAATCTATATAATTCTACTTTTTCAAATTGATGTACTCTCTTTATACCTCTTGTATCTCTTCCTGCTGAACTCTTTTCATCTCTAAAACACGGTGTATGGGTAACATATTTTAGCGGTAAATCTTGTTCTATTATTTCATCATAAAAAAGGCTATTAATCGATACTTCACCAGTAGGAATTAGCCATAAATCATTCTTGTAATCTGAAAATAATGTGTCTTCAAATTTAGGGAGGTTCCCAGAACCGGTCATAGTTTTTCTGTTCACTAAGAATGGTGGAGCAATCTCAGTATACTCATTAGTAAACACATGTTCATTAAGCATCCACTGAACTAATGCACGTTGTAACATTGCTCCTTTACCAGAAAGAACATACCATCTTGCGCCAGTCAATTTGGCACCTTTTTCCATATCTATGATTTTAAATTTTTCTCCAAGGTCCCAGTGAGGTATAGTTTTATCTCTTTTTTTATCCTGATTAAATACATCTATAACTTTATTATCCTCTTCTGATTTTCCTATAAGAGTTTCATCAAGAGGTAAATTCGGAATACCCAATAAAATATCATTAATCTTATTCTCGGTAGATTTCAATTTTTCACTTTTTTTAGAAAGTTCAAGGCCAAAACTTTTCATCTTTTGAACTAAATCTTTTGAGGGCTTCCCTTTAGACTGACCAATTTCCTTGCTTGCTTTATTCCTAATCGAACTTATTTCTTCTGTTTTTAGTATTAATTGTTTTCTCTCTTGGAAAAGTTTTTCTATTAAATCAAAATCTAAACTTTCCCCCATAGAGGTTAGTTTTTTTTCTACAGATTGCTTATTTTCTATGATGAATCTTATATCTAACATTACTCTAATGATTTAAGTTGCGGAAATAATACTACATCTCTAATAGTAATTTTTTTTGTTATCAACATAACCAACCTATCAATCCCTAGTCCTAGACCTCCTGTAGGAGGCATGCCATGTTCTACTGCGATAAGAAAATCTTCCTCTAGCCTATCTAGTTCGTCATCGTTGAATTTCTTTCTTAAAGACTCTTGTTCTTCAAATCTATTTCTTTGATCAATTGGATCATTCAGTTCAGTAAACGCATTTGCCAACTCAGAACCCATTACGAAAGCTTCAAATCTTTCTACTATGTCACTATCTCTGTCCTTTCTTTTGGCTAACGGTGACATTTCTACAGGATAGTCAGTGAGAAAAGTTGGTTGTATAAGATTAGGTTCGACTTTATCCGATATTACCTTATCTATCATTGTAGCCCATGAAGAGTTGGGTTCTACATGAATACCTAATTTTTTCATTTCATTAGAAAGTTCAGATTCATCCTTGATAGATATAAAATCAATTCCTGAAAAGTCCTTTATTGCTTGTCGTAAATCTAGTCTTTTCCATGGAGGCTTTAAATTTATGACACCAATTTCACCGCCATAATCAATATCAAAAGATTCGTTAACTTCAAAAGCAGCCCCTGAGACTAATTGCTCAACTAATTCCATAATCGCATTGTAATCAACGTATGCTTCATAACTCTCAATAGTTGTAAACTCCGGGTTATGATTATGATCAATCCCTTCATTCCTGAACACTCTCCCAAGCTCATAAACCTTTTCTAGTCCACCAACAATTAATTTCTTTAGATTTAACTCAGTAGCTATTCTAAGATATAAATCTTTATCTAAACTATTATGTTTAGTTGAAAAAGGTCTAGCATTAGCTCCAGCAGGAATATCTACTAAAACAGGTGTTTCAACTTCTATATACCCTTTGTCATTCATAAAATTTCTTATGAAAGATATTATCTGGGCTCTTTTTATAGCCGTATTGAAAGAATCTTCGCTAGAAATAAGATCTAAATATCTTTGCCTATATCGTTTTTCAACATCTTTGAGCCCAGACCATTTATCAGGAAGAGGCCTCATAGCCTTGGAAAGCATAGTTAAGCCAGATGCCTCAATAGAAGGCTCTCCTCTTCTAGTTCTAAATATCTTTCCAAAAAAACCAACAATATCTCCTATATCAATTAGTTTTACAAGTTCAAATTTATCTAACAAGAGATCTGATTTTGCTGCTACCTGTATAACCCCTTCTCTATCCTTAACATCAATGAATATCATCTTTCCTTGACCTCTTACCCCAATAACTCTCCCTGCAACACTTACTCCTTCTAAGTTAGACTCTTCAAGCGATCCCTTTTCAAATTCCTCAAGCGCATTCACTGATTCAATGGACATATGAGTTCTTGGGAATGATTTTGGATATGGATCTAAGCCGGAATCAACTATCTTATCGAGATTATTTTTCCTAGCTAAAAATAATCTATCATCCTCGTTTTTAATTTTTTGGTTATCTTCCATGTCTTTACAATTCTAAATGTCAGAGTATACCTAATTCAATGGATATACAGAATAATTATGAAATTTATAAATACAAAATGTAAAAAATAAGTATCAATTACTCTTGAAATTATATGATCAACAAAATGATAATTAACTAAAATAAATAAATAATGGTGACATGAGGCCTACTACGTCCAAAGTTAAATTGGCTATTATTTCAATGCTAGGTAGGGATTTGGTGAAGGGTTCTAAAGTTTTGGATTTATTTGCTGGTACTGGATCAGTAGGTATTGAGTTATTCAAATTAGGGGCAAAGAAAGTAGTTATGATAGAGCAAAATAATAAACAATGCTCTGAAATAAGAGAAAGAATAAAATCTTTTAACGATAATTCTTTTGAAATAAAAAAGGGTAACGTATTTAGTTTATTACCTAAACTAAATTCTGAATTTGATATAATTTTCGCTGACCCTCCTTATGAAACCAATTATTTTCATAAATTAACAGAGTTAATAGATAGCCCAGAAATTACTTCAGATAGTGCTTTATTTATATATGAGCATTTCAAGAAGGATCAAACTCCTGATTATTTCGGAAATTTTAAAAAACTTCGGGATAAAACTTACGGGGATTCTAGAATTTCGATTTATAAAAAGGGGGAAGTAACTAAAAATGACTAAGGCAATCTTTCCAGGAACTTTTGACCCAATAACTAAAGGTCATCTAGACATTGTAGAGCGAGGCTCAGAGATTTTCGAACATGTTTGTGTATCTGTATACGAATCTAGCGAAAAGAAAACATTATTTAATATTAATGAAAGGGTAGAAATGTTCGAATTATCTACTCAACATTTAGACAACATATCTGTATGTCCTTACAAGGGGCTTACCGTCGACTTTGCAAAAAAAGTAGGAGCAAAAGCAATAATTAGAGGTCTAAGAATAGGGCAAGATTTTGAATATGAAAGAGGGATGGCATTAGTAAATAGAGAAATAAATAATCGAATCGAAACTGTATGTTTAATATCTACGTTACCTAATCAATTTATTAGTTCATCAAGAGTCAAAGAGATAGCTCAACTAGGAGGAGAATTTAATTCATTCGTACCAGAAAAAATTTATCAACAAGCAAAAATTAAACTAAAAGGAGCAAATTAATGAGTATCACAGAAAAGTTGAACAATATAAGTGAATATCTATCTTCTTCTAAGAAAGTGATGGGTAAATCGGTTATAGATGTTGAAAAAATCAAAGAAATGTTAGAAGAAGTTCGAGGAAATCTTCCTAGAGAACTTGAACAATCTGAATTAATAATTTCTCAAAAAGAGTCTATATTGAATGACGCAAGTGAGGAGGCAGAAAAATTAACTGCAGAAACCTCACAACATTGTGAAAATTTGATAGCCCAAGCACAATCTAGGGCTGATGAGATAGTATCTCAAGATGAGATAGTTGCTGTTGCTGAGAAAAGAGCTGATGAGATAGTATCTCAGGCTGAAAAAACAAAAGAGGACACTATGGAAGTGGTTGAGCATAATAAAAATGAAATTATGTCTCGCGCTTCAGCTATGCAGGAAGAGAGCGAGAACTATTCGTCTCAAAGAAGAAAAGACGCTGACCAATATGCGAAAGAAGTCTTATTTTCACTAGAGGAGAGATTATCCTTATCTTTAGCTCAAATCAGAAAAGGTTTAGAAACTATGGAATCAGGAAATAAGACCCCTGAAGAAAAAGTAGCTTAAAATAGTTTAAAAAAAAGAGTATAATTTCACTCAATGAGTGAAACTAATCAAAGTAAAAAAACCCTTCTTCTGTTAGATGGGTTTGCAATGATATTCAGGGTATTCTATTCGAGGCAACCAATGGTATCATCGTCTGGAATTACTACAACTGTAGTTCAAGGCTTTCTTTCAATCCTTTTCAAATTAATAAAAGAGGTGAATCCATCTCATATTATTTTAGCTCTTGATTCTAAAGGTCCGACTTTTAGGCATGAATTATACCCAGAATATAAGGCAGGAAGAGAGCCTGCCCCTCCAGAACTAACTGAACAAATTCCTACTCTCGAAAAGGTCATAGAAGCATTTAACATACCCACGTACTTTGTAGAAAAATATGAGGCTGACGATATTATTGGAACAATTTCTTTAAATGCTTATTCGGAGGGATTTAATACTGTAATTGTTTCAGGAGACAAGGATCTTTTTCAGTTAATTAATGATAAAACTTCGATCTGGTATTCGAGTCCTAATAGATTTTCTTCAGATAGGTTGGTTGACCAAGATACTTATTTGGATGAAAAAGGATTTGAAGGAATTAAACCTAATAATGTTCCTGACCTCAAAGGGTTAGCTGGAGATTCTTCAGACAATATAAAAGGGGTTCCAGGGATAGGCCAAAAAGTAGCAAATGCCCTTTTAAATAAGTATGAAAATTTAGAAAAAATATATGAAAATTTAGAAAAAATTCCTGAACTAAGTATTAGAGGCGCAGTTAGAGTTCAAGGATTATTAGAAGATAATAAAAATAAAGCTTTTACTTCTAGAGAAATTGCAACTATAAAAAAAGATGCTCCAATAGATTTAGATTTGAATCAATCAGAATTTTGGAATTTTAATAATAATGAAGTTGTGGATATATTAAAAAACTTAGAATTAATGTCATTGATTAATAGAATCCCTTCTAAGAAAGATTCATCCGAAAATCATAATCTTATACCTAAAATTAAAGGTGAATATAGATGTGCTAATTCAGAGTCAATGATCAACTTAATGATCCAATTAATAAAGAAGGAAGGGGTGTTTAGTTTTGACACAGAGACCTCATCGCTAAGCCCATTTGAATCAGAGTTAGTGGGAATATCAATATCCACCCAACCAGAAACCGGATGGTATATACCCGTAGCTCATGAAGGTGCAGAAAATATATCTGAAAGTGGGCTGCAATTTGTTAAGGATATATTCAAAGATCCTTTCATTGAAAAAATAGCTCATAATGCGAATTTTGATGTTTCAGTATTAATAAATAATAACTTTGAAATTAATAATTTAAATTTTGACACAATGATTGCTGCTAACCTACTAGGCAAAAGATATTTGGGTCTAAAAAATCTTTCTTTAGAAATTTTTAATCAAGAAATGACACCTATAGAAGATCTAATAGGAAAAGGAAAAGATCAAATCTCATTTAAAAATGTACCTTTAGAGAAGGCTGTAGATTATTCATGTGCAGATGCTGATGTAACTTTAAGATTGAAGAAAATATTTGAAAAAGATTTAGATAGATCTGAATTAATGAAAGTTATGAACGAAATTGAGGTTCCTCTAATTCCGGTAATTGTAGATATGGAGAAAACGGGGGTTTCTGTAAATACTAATAAACTCAATAGTCTTTCAAATGATCTAGATAATAGGATAAATATATTAGAAAAAAATGCCAAAGGCATTTTAGGGCAAAATGAAATAAATTTAAGATCAAGCCAACAATTAGCAAAGGTTCTTATAGATGATTTAGGCGTCCCTAAAACTAAAAAAACAAAAACAGGGTACACAATGGATGCTAACACTCTCGAAGATTTATTAGATAATGAAGATCTAAATGAAGATGCTAGAAATTTAATTAAAATTGTCTTAGAACATAGAGAGTTTAGTAAATTAAAATCAACTTATTCAGATTCTATCCCCACACTAGTTAATAAGAAAACTGAGAGGCTTCATACTTATTTTAATCAGTCTGGAACATCAACTGGAAGACTCTCAAGTAGTGATCCAAACTTGCAAAATATACCTGTAAGAACAGAGATCGGAAATGAAGTAAGAAAAGCATTTGAAGCAAAAGATGGGCACGTTTTAATGTCTGCTGACTATTCTCAAATTGAATTAAAAATTCTTGCTCATCTTTCTGAAGAGCCAGGATTGTTGAAAGCTTTTAGAAATAACGAAGATATCCATGACGCTACTGCAAAAACCATTTACCAAACTGAAAATGTTAATAAAGAACAAAGAAGGATCGCAAAAATTCTTAACTTTGGAGTTATTTACGGATTAAGCCCTCATGGGGTTTCGAGGCAAACTGATTTAACAAGGGCTCAAGGAAAGGAATTTATTAATATCTACTTTGGAAAATACCCTGGAATCAAAAAATATATTGACGATGTTATAGAGTTTGCCAAGAAAAATAAATTTGTAGAAACACTTACAAAAAGGAGAAGGCTGATATCAGAAATAAACTCCCCTAATTTTCAAATAAGGAGTTCTTCAGAAAGAATGGCAATAAACATGCCTATTCAGGGAAGCGCGGCAGATGTAATCAAAATTGCAATGATAAACATAAATAAAAGAATAGAAGAAGAAGAAATACTTTCAAAAATGATCATACAAGTACACGATGAATTGATATTTGAAGTCCCAGAAAAAGAAGTATTGATAATGGAAAATCTTTTAACTGAAATCATGCCAAAAGCACTAGATTTAAAAGTTCCTTTATCAATAGCTATTTCTAATGGCAAAACTTGGGGAGATTTAAAGTAACTATATTATTTTATTCGATGGCTTGAGTTAGATAATTTGTGTATACTCTTGATTCAGACTTAACAAAGATGGAGCGATGGCTGAGTGGTTTAAGGCGGCAGTCTTGAAAACTGTTGTGCGTTAGCGTACCGGGGGTTCGAATCCCTCTCGCTCCGCCATTAAATGTAATATGAAAATTCTATTAACAGGCGGATCAGGGATGGTTGGAAGTTTCTTAACTCCATACTTAAAAGATATTTATGAGTTAAAAATTTTTGACCTAAGAGAACCTAAATATGATGATATAGAATTCATACAGGGTTCTATGGACAATCCTACCGATGTTACTGAGGCTTTAAAAGGAGTTGATTTATTCATAAACCTAACTATGAAAAATCCTCAAGGGGGATCTGAAACAACACAAAATTTAGAAGATATTCAAAATAACTATGATCTAAATACTAAAGGACTTCACACTTTTCTTTATTTGGCCCAAAAAGAGGGAGTTATGCGGGGAATTCATACAAGCACGATGAGTGTTCATTACAGAAAAAGACTTCATTATCCAAGTGAAGAGTTAGTTCCAAAAGATACCCCTTCTGTATACGGATTAACTAAAGGTTTTGGGGAGGAAATTTGTAATTATTTTTGTAGATGGTTCAATATGAATATTGTTTCACTTAGACTAACCGGACCAAGAAGTGACAAAAATTGGAAAAAAGAGATAAAAAATAGAGAGGATAAAAATCCAGATGGCTCAAGACTTTGGATAACACACGAAAAAGATTTAGCAAATGCGTACATTGCCTCAATTGATTTTATTCAAAACGGTCATTCAAGATTTGATCCTATATTTATTGCAGGAGATCCTGAAAATAAAGAACATAATTTATCAAAAGCTTTTCATTTATTACAATGGTCTCCAGAAATGAATCCTGAGGATTACAGATGAAGATAGAAAAAATAAACTCATATTTAGTAAGAAATATGTATGTTGTGGAAGTTATTACAGATAATGGAATAAGCGGAGTAGGCCAAACAGCATGCTGGGCTTATCCTGAAGCCGTTAAATCTGTTGTAGATAAATTCGAGAATGTTCTAATTGGACTCAACCCATTGGATACAGAGCATATAAGTCAGTTATTACTAAGATCCGGCCCTTTTAGAGGGTCCATTCTTTCAGGGGCTATATCAGCCATAGACATTGCATTGTGGGATATAAAAGGCAAAAATCTTAATGAGCCAATTTGGAATTTATTAGGAGGAAAGGTTAGAAATAAGGTTAGGCTTCATCTTCTTTTAGGTATAGAGCATGGTAATAGTAAATCGAATAATCAAGGAATTATTGATGCAGCAAAAAAAGCTGTAAAAATGGGTTTTACTGCTTTAAAAATTGATCCCCTCCCTTCTAATTACTTCGATCTTTCCTTAGATAAGCTTATAAAAGAAACGGAGGATATTGTAGCTGCTTTAAGAGAAGGTGCGGGCTCTGAAGTAGATATTATATTAGAAATTCATAGGAAACTAACCCCAATGACATCTATTCATCTTGCTAATGCCGTAAAAAAATTTAATCCTATGTTTTATGAAGACCCAATTCAAATAGATAGCATAATGTCACAAGGAGAAATAGCAAAAAGAGTATCAATACCAGTTGCCAACGGCGAGCGAATGCATTCAATATGGGAATTTAGAGAATTATTAGCACATGGAGGCCCTCAATATGTTAGGCCTGATATAGGGCTAGCAGGAGGATTTACTCAAACAAAAAAAATCGCATCGATCGCTGAGTCTTATCATTCAGCATTAGTTATGCATAATTTCTTAGGGCCAATTCTAACAGCAGCTTCTGTTCATCTCGATATAAATATCCCAAATTTTTTAACTCAAGAATTTACCTTAGGCGATGAATCTGAAAAACATAATTTTATTGAATCAAGCTTAAAAAGAGATGGTGGGTATATGCTTCTGCCAGAAAAGCCAGGTCTAGGAATCGAAATTAAAAAAGACATAATAAATCAAATTCCTTACGAACCCTTAGATTTAAATGGGCAGGTACCATTTAGGGATGATGGCTCTATTGCTTTTTCGGTTTAAAAAATGAATCAAAATAAAGATTATGATAGAAATGACAGAGTTACCGAAGAAGAGTTAAAGGCTCTGAAATTAAAAGTATCTCCGAGAAGAGGGCTCATAATAATCGGGATCATATTTATAATAATTCTTTGGATATTAATGATAGCATTACTTACAGAATATTTTATTCTGAATTAATAATTACTAATCAACTTCCTCATAGTTTGCAACGTCATCTTCGCTAGACAGATTTCTATCTTTCCAAACTACATTATTAAATAAGAAAGAAAGTACTGAAAATATTCCTAATATTGCTGTTATAGTTGTAACTACTGGAAAAAATATTCCAGGCAATAATCCTTGTCTAGACCTATAACTTGAAATTACCCAAGATAAAGTTAGTGAGCCCCATATCAAGAATGCCATTACCTCTTTAGATCGAGATAATCTTATTTGAAATAAATCTCCGAATATTACCAATACTGGAACTATGCTCATCGCCATGAACAAAATCCAAAGTAAAAAAAATGGTACTAACCTATTGGAAAAAAAAGGGAAAATAGATTTTGATAAACCATCAATTGCTTCCCTCTCAGAAGAGTATGAGAATGTAGAAATTCTATCCGTCCCATCAAATACTTTTAGATTAAAACCTTCTCTGGTTATGCTTCTTCCTAATTCAAAATCATCTAAAATATTATCTTTAATTGATTCGTGTCCACCTATTGAAAAATAGGCACCTTTCCTAAATAAAAGGTACTGCCCAAATGCCGAAGAAAAAATTGGATTTTTATTAGAAAATAAAATTGGCAGGCATGAGAAAATAAACCAACCTACTGTAACAGAAATTATTTTATCAACAGAGGTAGAAGTTACTCTTTTTGGAAAAAGTGTTATTAAATCTATATCAGACTCTTCCATTTCTGTAATTGTCTCTTCTATAGTTTTTGACTGTAATTTTGTGTCAGCATCTATAAACAGAAGCATATCGCCTTTAGCAATACTACTTAACTGATGGCAAGCCCAGTTCTTGCCAAGCCAATCCTTTTCGATTGGCATTCCTTTAACAATTTTTATTCTTTTATCTTTCTTAGAAATTTCTTTAGCAATACTAAATGTATAATCAGTAGAATCATCATCTAAAATAATAATTTCTATATTCTTATAACTTTGGTCAATTAATGAATACAGACACCTTCCAATATTGGCTTCTTCATTCCTGGCAGGAATAAGAATTGATACAAGCGCGCTCTGGGTTTTTAAAGAATCAGATATCGATGCTCTTCTGATAAAAAAAAGATTCACTACGGCAAGCAAAGCAACAAGAATAGAGAATGCAAATAAAATATAAAATATAAAAACAGCTAATGTTTCTAAAAATCCACTCAGCATTATACTTTACTCCTTAAAATCCAATCTCTAAAAATTATTCTTTGCCTTAATTCAGACTTATGTTTATACATTACTAATAAGAAATTAATTATCCATAGCAATATTATCTCTAAATTAGGAGAGAATAAAATTACCCATAATAATATTCCTATCCAACCGAAGATAATGGTCCATATATGAACCTTCTGTATAAGATGAGAGAAAGCCATCATAATGCATATAATTGGCCCAATTATGCCAGATGAAATTGCCATCCAAATCCCACAACTCACAGACAGGGACTTACCTCCTCTGAATTTCAAAAAAGGAGAAAATATACTTCCAATAATTGCAGATACAGAAATTAATACTAGAGACCAAGAGTCTACTCCATAATTTAAGGCTAAATAAATTGGCAAGAAAGATTTAAATATATCTAAAAAAATTGCCAATAATCCCAATTTTATACCTGCCAACTTTAAGGTATTAGTTCCTCCAGGATTTTTATCTCCTACTGACCTGATATCTTGATTTGTGGATAGGTAACCAATAATAAGAGCCCAAGGAATACTCGCAGAAAAGAAACATAGTATTACCCAATAAACGATATTCATAAAATAAACCTCTTAGAGATTCACATTAATTTAAGGTATAAAAAAGTACAAGTTTAGGTTCTATTAACCTAAATAAGTAGTGAAAGAATTAAGACCGAATTCATATATAACCCATGCCCTAACAATGAAGAAAAGGGTAATTAGAAAGATTATTCCAAATAATGAAGCAATAAAACTTGCCCCCATTAGCAACAACCAAGGATTTATAGATAGTGTCTTTGTTTCTGAATTGTCCATACATCCTATGATATCATTCATTTACTATGAATGATATTGCTACAGAAACTTTAAATAAGATTTTTTCAATTCTAGCTATTACATCTATAGGTGTATCTGTAGTTATTCTCCAAAGTTATATATTTGCTAAAATTTTTCCTACAAAATTAAGTCTGGCTAAAAATTTTAATAAACTAATTTATGACAATTCAACAGCTTTATCTTGGGCTGTAGCAACATTAGCAACATTGGGGAGCCTGTTTTATTCAGAAGTTTCAGGATTTGTTCCATGCACTCTTTGTTGGTATGAAAGAATTGCGATGTACCCTCTTGTTTTAATACTTGGAATAGGAATACTGAAGAAGAACAAAGAAATATGGATTTATGGGTTACCTTTCTCATTAATTGGACTGCTAATATCTATATATCACTATCAACTTCAGATTTTTCCAAATCAAAAATCTGTATCTTGTACTACCGAGGCTAGTTGTTCTGGGTCGTGGATTATGGAATTCGGTTTCGTTACTATGCCTTTCATGGCTTTATCAACATTTTTACTTATTTCTGTATTACTATTAATACCTAATATAAATAATCTAAGGAAAAGTATATGAGTTCGAAGAGAAGGACAGAAACAAAGAGAGGTAATTTAACTCCTATAATTGTTGGTTCAGTAGTAGCCATTATAATAATTTTCTTTATTGCCGTATTTGCATTACAGCCATCAGCAGAGAAGAACTTTTTTGGGGGTGAAATAAATGTAGAAGGGGACTCTTTGCCAGGCCTATCTCTTGATTTTAATCGAGACTGCGTACTTTTCGAAAATTTCAATTATTGTCAGCAATTAGAACCTGCAGCAAACTTTGACGCCCCAATAATTTCAGGCACTGATATTAATGGAAATCAAATTTCTACAGACTCTAATGATCCTAGAATTATATTGTTTCTTGCTCATTGGTGTCCTCATTGTCAGCAAGAGGTAAAAACTATTCAAAAATGGATAAATGAAAATGGAAATCCTGATCCAATAAAAATTTATGCTGTCTTAACTTCTATCAACTCTAGCCAACCTAATTATCCTCCAGACAAATGGTTGGAATCTGAAAATTGGTCATTACCTACTTTCATAGATAATGATCAAGATGGAGTTGCCAAGCATTTTGGTATTAGAGGATTTCCGTTCTGGGTAATCGTTGATCATCATGGAAAAATAATCACAAGGTTAAGTGGATCTTATACAGAAGAACAATTCGAAATTATATTAGCAAATACACTGCAACATGATAAAAAAAATTGAAAGAAAAAGATTTAATAGAATTAGTAAAAAAAATAATATCTGAGTCCGGTGATAACCCAAAAAGAGACGGCCTTCATGGAACCCCAGAAAGGGTAGCAAAATTATACAAAGATCTGCTTTCCGGATATTCAATGAAAATAGAAGGAATTGTTAAAAATTCTCTTTTTAGTACCACCTTAGACGATATGATAGTAATTAAGGATATAGAATTCCATAGTCTATGTGAGCATGACTTAACCCCATTTTTTGGAACAGTAAATGTAGGGTATATTCCTGCAGGAAAAATAATTGGACTTTCCAAAATTCCAAAAATCATTGAAGTTTTTTCAAAAAGACTTCAAGTTCAAGAAAACTTAACTAACGAAATTTCCTCGGCTCTAGATTCGGCAATCTCACCTCATGGATTAGGAGTAGTAATAGAAGCAAAGCATACTTGCTCAATAATAAGGGGTGATAATTTCTCTAGTTCTAATCTCACAACTAGTTCGATGCACGGCTCATTTAGAAATAATTTGAACACTAGGCAAGAGTTTCTTTCACATATACAGAACAATAACTAAATGGAAGATTCGATAATAATAAGAAATATTGAGGTTTCCTGTTTAATTGGAATAAATCAGGAAGAAAAAATAAATCCTCAGCCGATTATAATCAATTTAAAATTATTTACTTCATTTACAAAAGCATCGCAAAGTGACCAAATAGAAGACACTGTCAATTATTCGGTATTAGTTAAATCTGTAAAAGAATTTACTAGTAAATCTAGATTCAATCTTTTAGAAACTATGGGTGAAAAATTATCTGAAAAAATTCTTGAAGATAAAAAAATAAAAGAAGTTGAAATAGAAGTAATAAAACCTAATGCACTAACGTCAGAAAGAGTATCAATCATTATAAAAAGGAGTAATTAATGACGCCCCTGCCGTTATTGGAGCACAGAGGGCACTCGGTTCTAAGGATAGTTAAAACGAATAAGGTTGCAGATTATCTTTTATAGGCTATCCTGATTTTAGAAAAATAATTAAAATCAAGTAATGTTATCTATAGGGTGTTTAAGAGAGAATAATGATGATGATTTCAGAGTATCCTTATCTCCGGAAACATCAAAAAAATTAATTAAAAAAAATATCAAAGTCTTTGTTCAAGAAAATTGCGGATTGAAATCTGGATTTAATAATAAAGATTATGAAAATGTTGGCGTAAAAATATTGAAATCATCAGAATCTGTAATTGAAAATTCTGATATTATAATATCTGTAAACCCATTAGATATAGAATATGAAAAGATTTCAAAAAATACGAAATCAAAAATTTTCATAGGGAACTTCAATTTTAATAATTCTATTCCAGATAGTCGATTTACATTTCTAGCCCTAGAAAGAATTCCAAGAATTGCGAGAGCTCAATCTATGGATATATTATCTTCTCAAGCATCAATTGCTGGCTATCAATCCTCGCTGCTTGCTGCAAATCATCTAAAAAAATATTTTCCTATGTTGATTACTGCTGCCGGGACAATATCACCAGCAAAAATCTTGGTAATAGGTGCAGGAGTAGCTGGATTACAAGCAATAGCAACGTGCAATAGATTAGGAGCTAGAGTAACTGGATTTGATATTAGAGAATCTACTAAAGAGCAAGTGGAAAGTGTTGGCGGAAAATTCTTAGAATTAAATTATGAGTATGATGACTCTGATAAACAAGGTTATGCAAAAGAGCAAAGTTTAGATAAACAAGAAAAACAAAATGAGATGCTATCAAAATATATTCAAAGCTCAGATTGTGTAATTACAACAGCATCAATTCCTGGAAAAAAGGCTCCTCTGATAATTACCAAAAAAAATGTTGAAAATATGAATTTTGGAAGTGTAATTATTGACTTAGCAGGAGAGTCTGGAGGCAATTGTGAAATAGGTGATTATGGCGAAGTAACTAACTTTTCAGGGGTAATAATCGATAAACCCAAAAACATAACTAATTTAGTTTCTGAACATTCAAGTTTAGTTTTTTCAAGAAATGTAGAAGCTTATTTAAATTTAATTATTGATGAGAACAAAATTAATTTAGATCCTAATGATGAAATAATTAAATCTACCAATCTTAATTTGGAGGCTAAAATTGAATGATGAATTGTATTTAATTTTGATTTTCATAATGGCAATGCTACTAGGATATGAATTGATAAAAAAAATTCCACCAACATTACATACCCCTTTAATGTCTGGCACAAATGCAATTTCAGGAATTGTAATTATTGGGTCAATATTAGTTATTACATCTGCATCCAGCCTAACAGTAAATATACTGGGTTTTATATCTCTAGTTTTAAGTAGCATAAATGTTTTTGGTGGCTTCACGGTAACCGACCGAATGTTAGAAATGTTTAAGAAACCTAAAAAAAGGGATAAGGATTAAATGGATTCAATTCATATAATTTTATACTTTATTTCTTCAATTTTATTTATATTAGGAATAAAAATGTTGAGTAGTCCATTAACCGCAAGAAGAGGAAATATAATTTCTTTCCTTGGAATGATAATAGCAATTATAACTACCCTCTCATATGTTGAATATGAAATTAGCTCTATTATCTATATCTTTTCTGGGATAACTACAGGTGGGATTTTAGGGTTAATATTTGCCAAAAAAGTACAAATGACTTCCATGCCACAAATGGTTGCTATTTTTAATGGGTTAGGAGGATTAGCATCATCTTTAATTGCATTTTCAGAAATTATTAAAGTTAATAACACAATTTCATTTAACCTTATATCTGTAAGCATTTTAATGAGCATACTGATTGGATCTGTAACCTTTTCAGGAAGTATTACTGGATTCTTAAAATTACAATCTCTTATTACAGGAAAACCCATACTAATTCCATTAAGAAATTATTTTAATCTTTTAATATTATTGTCTGCAATTGGATTGATGATTGTTTCAGTTCTTTATTCAGGCAATACATTAATATTTTATACTTTGTTAGGTGTATGTCTTCTGCTTGGCATCCTAATTGTGTTGCCAATTGGGGGAGCTGATATGCCTGTAGTGATAGCTTTATTGAATTCCTATTCCGGAATTGTTGCAGCGTTCACTGGATTCATTTTTAGTAATGTCGCTTTAATAATTAGTGGATCTTTAATTGGTGCTTCAGGATTGATACTTACAAGAATAATGACAAAGGCAATGAATAGATCGCTTGTAAATGTTGTTCTAGGTGGATTTGGAGCTACTGCTACTAATATTGACTCAGAAGCATCTGATAAAAATTATAAATCTGGATCTAGTGGTGATATTGCATCACTTTTAGAATATTCTGAAAATATTATTATTATTCCTGGATATGGACTTGCGGTTGCACAAGCTCAACATTCATTAAAAGAGTTATTAGACGTTCTTGAAAATCAACAAAAAAATGTCCTTTTTGCTATTCATCCTGTTGCAGGGAGAATGCCTGGGCACATGAATGTTCTTTTAGCTGAAGCAAATATTGACTATGAACTTTTATTAGATCTTGATCAAGTAAATGAAAAATTTTCACAGACTGATGTATCAATAGTAATTGGTGCAAATGATGTGGTTAACCCTGCAGCCAAATTAGATAAAAATAGCCCAATATATGGCATGCCAATTCTTGAAATAGAAAAGTCTAAATCAATAGTTGTTTTAAAAAGATCAATGAATCCAGGTTTTGCAGGTTTAGACAATAATATTTTTTATAATGAAAAAACCTTAATGTTATTTGGAGACGCAAAAGATTCTATAGATTCATTAAATAAATCATTTAAAGAATTGAATTAATGGCGCCCCTGCCGTGATTCGAACACGGGACACCCGGTTTAGGAAACCGGTGCTCTATCCTCTGAGCTACAGGGGCATGATTTAGTATTCTATCGAATTTTATCTTTATCAGTATTTATTTCTATAGTAAAAAGAAAAAATTCTATCTTATAATTATATTTATGAAAAAGATTAATTTTATGGACACTTCTTTTCGTGATGGTTTTCAGTCATGTTACGGGGCAAGAGTTAAAACAGAAGATTTTATACCAATATTAAAGGCTGCAGTTGAAGCCGGTAATAACAATTTTGAAATTGGCGGAGGAGCAAGATTCCAAAGTCTTTATTTTTATTGCCAAGAAGATGCCTTTGATATGATGGATAAATCTAGAGAAATTGTCGGAAAAGATATCAATTTGCAAACCCTAGCAAGAGGTGCAAATGTTGTAGGGTTAGAATCTCAATCAAGGGATATAATTGATCTTCATGCAAAATTATTTAAAAAGCATGGCATTACCACTATAAGGAATTTTGATGCTCTTATGGATATTAGAAATTTATCTTATTCAGGAGAGTGTATAACTAATGCAGGTCTAAATCATCAGATTGTTATTGCTCTTATGGGGCTACCTCCAAGTTTAAATGAGAAATACTTTCATTCTGCAGATTTCTACACTGATAAATTAAAAGAAATATTAAAAGCCGATATTCCGTTTGATAGTTTAGCGTTTAAGGACGCATCTGGAACAACACCCCCATCCATAGTTTATGATTCTGTGAAAAATGCCAGAAAATTATTACCCAAAGACACAACGATTCAATTCCATACACATGACACAGCCGGCATGGCTATATCAAGTAATATGGCAGCGATAGAAGCTGGAGCAGATATTATAGATTTAGCAATGTCACCAGTAAGTGGAGGAACTTCACAAACCGATATCTTGTCAATGTGGCAGGCATTGAGAGGCACGGAATATACCTTGGATATAGATGAAGAAAAGATACTAGAAGTAGAAAAATCTTTTATAGAACAAATGGAAAAATATTATCTTCCTCCAGAAGCAACTGCAGTTAATCCTGTAATTCCTTTTTCACCAATGCCAGGAGGAGCTCTCACTGCAAATACACAAATGATGCGAGATAACGGAACTCTAGATCTCTTTGTAAAAGTGATCGAGAATATGAGAGAAGTTGTAGCAAAAGGTGGCTTTGGAACTTCTGTTACTCCTGTTTCACAATTTTATTTTCAACAAGCGTTTATGAATACTGTTCAAGAAAAATGGTCAAAAATTTCTGAAAATTATGGAAAAATGATTCTTGGTTATTTTGGTAAAACTCCTACAGATCCTGACTCTGAAATCATGAAAATTGCATCAGATCAACTATCTTTAAAACCTACCAATGAAGATGTCCACGACCTAAATGATGCAAATCCTAATTTAGGCATTGAATACAACAAGAAATTGCTCAATGAAAAGAACATAAAAATCACAGATGAGAATATTTTCATATCTGCTACTTGTGGAGAAAAAGGAATAACTTTCTTAGAAGGAAATGGCCAACTAGGTGTGAGATACGTAAATGATATGGAAGAAACTATAGTTGATACAAATTCTTCAGAAACTGAGAATCTTGGTAAAAATGCTTATAAAAAAACTCTATCCGTTGATGGAAATATATACGAAGTTACAATTGACCCGAAAGAATAATATTAAAATATAGACCCTAAAATAGGTGCAAATAAACTCATAATAAGCATTAAAACTAGAATAAGGGTTAAAAACCTTTTGGTCATTTCAAAAAGCCTCTTCCTAATCTGTTGCTTAATTTGTTGCTTTATTTGCTCTCTATCTAATTCTTCTTGATTCATAAACTTATTCTACACTCTATCTAATTTATGCCTTATATGATGTAAATCTTAATTTTGTATAAACTATACAAATGAGGGTTACGCTTAAATATTTAATTGTAGTTCTTGTAGTATTATTATTCATTCCAGAATTTTCAGTGCAAGCTCATCAATTTGAAATAAAAGATGATAGAGTTCAATTCTTTGATAGGCCTACTCTAGACGGAAGGATGGTATTTTCTGTCAAACTAAAAGACAAGTCTAATCATGATCTTTGGATAATGGATGCAGACGGAAGTAATATACGTCACCTCACTGATACAGATTATAACGAAATCGATCCTACCATATCGCCAGATGGACGACAGGTTGCCTTTGCACATGATAAAGATGGAGGGTGGAGAATAAGTATAATGGATATAGATAATCCCGGGCCCAAAGACCCATGGCCAATTACATTTTACGATCACCAAAGACATCCAGACTGGGGAGACAATGGCTTGATTGCCTTTCAGTCAAACCAAGAAGGAAAGTGGAGTATATGGTCAAAAGATCCATTTATGAAAGGCGATCTTTACGGGAAAGACCTTAAGGAAGAGTCTAATATTAAAGTATGGGATGGAAAAGAAGTGGATAATGATGTGAAAAAGCCCTCCTACAGTAAAGACGGAAAGTATTTAGCTTTTGCTACAAATAGAGATGGCCCATTTGGAGGTACAAACAAAATAAACCGAATATGGGTCTTGGATAGGCAAAAAGGTCTATCAAAGGAAATACCTCGTTCGATGGTGAAGCAAGGCGATGATCCTGAATTTTATAAAGGAAGAAATTGGTATCCAAATGCAAATGGTCAACCTGTAATTGCGTTCGTACAAATAAAGGATAAAAGGCCAACAATAAGATGGACAAACATAGATGGGTCAGGAGGTGGAAGACTTACTGATAAGATGCCTGGTAATGTCTCAGCAAAAAACCCTAAGTTTGGTCCCGAAAGATCACAAGAAGTATTGGCTTTCTTAACTGAGAAAAGTCCTAATGCTGGATGGAAAATTGCAGTAATGGACATTCACAGAGGACAAGACATGCCTCCTTTTATTGTTACTCCTCCCTCAATGGGTGCATCTATAAGTTCTTTCGATTGGGGACCTCATCCTAAAAATAATACTAGGTCACAATCGCAAGGCACCAAGATTAATCCAGGAGGCACTAATAATAATATGGATGATTTTGATGAGAAAATGAGAAAAAAACAAGTTGAGTTTGAAAATGAGATGAGAGAATTAGAAAATGAGCAAAGAATTAGAAGGAACCAAATGGAAGATGAGATGAGAAGGAATCAAGACTTATCTAGAGAAGAAGAGGAAAGGCTAAGAATGGAAGCTGATAGAGAAATGGAAAGAGAAAGAGAAGAGATGAATAGGAGAATACTTGAACAGGAAATGGAACTCGAAAGAGAAAGACTAAGGATGAATCAGGAGATGATGGATGAGCAAATGAGAATGGAACAGGAAAGAATGGAACAGCAGAGAGAAATGATGAGTAAGATGGATGGTTCTGGAGGTCGTGACGATTTCTTTCAACCAGAAGAGAAATGTTTCGTTGAGGATGAAGAGGATTCTAGAGGTCTTTTTGGTAATATTTCAATTGGAACCGAGATAGACTGTGAACCTGGCCAAGGAATGGAAAAAAGGCTTCAAGACCCAACTACATTAGCTATGATTGGTCTTGTTGTAACAGTAGGTGCTACAATGCTTCAAATGTTTAGAGGAAATTGAAATTATTTCAATTTCCTCTTTATTAATTATCCTTTGATCATTCCTCTGCCAATAATTATTGACCATATAGTGTAAATTATGAAGCATAATCCAGTAACTATATTTATCGTGTTCGCTTGATCTGGAACAAAAGGAACTATAAATGCAGTTATAAATACTACAGTTGCAGCAAGAGCTGCACCCAGAGATAAAGTTGAATTCAATTCCTCTCTAGTAGATGCTCCTAAAGCAATAAGTATTCCCCCCACCCCAAAAAGTGCAGTGGCTGGGATGTTAATTCCAAAAAACGCCTGTGCCATAACTGGGCTTTCAGAGACTCCAGTAGCAATACTAAGACTGAATCCGGTAGTAATAGTCCAACCGATAACTGAAACAAATGCGAAAGGCAATCCTGTCCTAGCCAAAGCATAACCATTGCCACCTTGCATAGACTGAACGAAATACATTAAGCCTGAGATTAATGTAATTAAGCCTATAGGAACCAATAAACTAGTGATAATTCCTAACGTGGAATTACTACTTATAATCTTGATTACTTCTGCTGAATCTGTCGGGTCAGGTGTACCACCAATCCCAAGGACTCCGCCGGGCTGAATAAAATAAGCGACAAGCGCAATAATAGGGCCGAGCATTAAACAATATCCAGCCATTTTCTTTGCATCTAATGTACCCATAGATACCTCCAATATAATGTTTGATTATCAATTAATCTTATATAATTAATTTTAAACAAACAAATACCTATGAATACAAAAATATTTATACTAATTTATGTTATTTTCATAATTGGGTGTTCCCCAGAAATAGCAGAAAACCCAATAATTATTAATGAAAATATAATTGATAACTATAAGGATTATGAGTTAGACGAATCTCAAATTCTGTTAAAAAAGATAAATCTTAATAAATCTTTTGATAACCCGTGGGGATTTGATCTTATTAATGATGAAGAAATAGTAATCACTGAAAAAAATGGAACACTCTCATTAATTGACCTTGAAAAAGGAACTGTTTCAACAATTAAACACCAGATACCTACTGTGCAGCATGGCCAAGGAGGCTTATTAGATGTAATAAAGCACAATGATTATCTTTATGTTTCATTCACAATTAAAAATAATAAAAAATACACCACTGCAATTGGAAGGGGTAAATTTATAGCACCTTATAAAAATTTGGATGATTTTGAGATATTGTTTGTAGCCAAACCTTTCTATTCAGATGGAAAACATTTTGGCTCTAGGATAGTTATCAAAGACGATCATATTTATGCATCGATTGGAGAAAGGGGTCAAGGAGACGTAGCCCAAGAATTAAATTCCCATGCTGGCAGCATAATAAGAATTAACTTAGACGGCACAATCCCTGAAAATCCTTATTTGAATAAAGAAGGTGCCCTACCAGAAATCTTCATGATAGGTGTAAGAAATCCTCAAGGCATGGCATTATCAAGTGATAATAAAATTTATATCAGCAATCATGGAGCAAAAGGTGGAGATTTTATTGGCCTAGTTGATGCTGAGAAAAATTATGGGTGGAATAAAATTGGATGGGGAGGAACAAACTATTTGGGATCTCAGATTGGCTCAGGAGATGCTTTTAGCGAAGAATTCTATAAACCTATTTTATCTTGGGTTCCTTCTATAGCACCAAGCGATATGGTTTTTTATAGAGGTAGCGAATTTTCAGATTGGAGTGGGGATCTAATTATCTCGTCTTTAAAATTTAAAATGCTGGTAAAACTTAAATTAAAAGATGGAAAAATCTCAGATAAAGTAATTATCTTAAAAGATAAAATCGGAAGGATTAGGGATGTAGATATAAATTCTAAAGGTGAAATATTATTAATATCTGATGAGAAGAATTCAGGAATATGGAAACTAAATTCTCAATAAATTATTCTTTATACTAAAGATTCTCTAATAATAGTTCTTATATCCTTGCTTAATCTTCTTGTTTCCTCTGATTCTAATACTTGAGTCATAAAAACTACTGAAAATCCATTAATTGGGCTAATAAAAAATAAGGTACTAGCTGCCCCTCCCCAACCAAAATCTCCTTCAAAACTATTATTAGGATTGAGGGCAGGATCAATAACTATTGACCCTCCTAAACCATAACCAACCCCCTTATAATATTCTTCTCCGGCTAGTGGAAATTTTGAAAGTTGGGTCATATCAAGATTATTGGGAAGGTGATTACTCATCATAAGGTCTGCAGTATTTTTAGAAACTAATAAATCGCTTTTACCTAATTTAGAATTTAATAATTCAGATCCAAATTTTTGGTAATCTTCAATTGTTGAAAGTAAACCTCCTCCGCCTGAAAAGCATGCAGGTTTATTTAAAAAATCAATATCTTTTATTTTTGGATTTTTATTTTTTGCTAATTTTTCGTAAGAATCTTCTTGAATATTCCATCTATAAATTGGGGCAAACCTATCTATTTTTTCTTTATTCAAATAAAAAGAAGTGTCATTCATGCCAAGTGGATTAAAAATATTATTATTTAAGTAATCTTCAAGCGAACTGTCTGATATTCTTTCAATAATAAACCCTAAAATATCTATAGAAAGCGAATAATTATAATTATCTCCAGGAGAAAATTCTAATGGAATTTCAGATAACAAATTGATTATCTCATTAGAACTAAGTGAACCATTAGGACCCCTAGAATCAACTACATTTTCGATTCCTATTCGTACATATTCTTTATCTACAGGAGTTTGTTTCTGAAGGCCGTAGGTTAGCCCTGCAGTATGGGTAAATAGATCGACCATTTGCATATTTCTTTTTGGATTTTCAACTTGAAAACTACCGTTTGAACCTGACTTATAAACCTTAATATCATTCCATTCAGGAATAAATTTACCAACAGAATCATCTAAATTAAATTTGCCTTTTTCGTGCAATTGCATTGCCGCAGCAGAAACAATAGGCTTAGTCATTGAGAAAATTCTAAAAATAGAATCTTTAGAAAAAGATCTGCTTTGAACCTTATCTAAATATTTAGACTGAAAATAATAACTCTCTTGGCTATCTTCATAAATTGATATAGAAAATCCAGGAAAATATTTTGGAACGTATTCCTTAGAAATAAATTCACCTAGATCTATTAATTTGTCACAATCAAAATTACTCAATTTTTTATGAATATGCAGCAGCCTTAGATCTGTAAGCTGTTCTCAAATCTTCTTGTTGGAATTCTAAAGGCTTTTCTCCTAATGCAAACTCATAAAGTGCAGCTTTATAAATTCCTTCAAGGGTGTAAATTATTGCTACAGAGATTACAGCAAAACCAAAACCAATTCCTATCCCAAGTACTTGGCTAAATATTCCAAAAAACCACCCTATAACTACACTTGCAAGTATTGCTAGAATCTGAAAAATGCCAAAACCAAAATTAGCAATTACTTGATCTCCCCAAGTCTTCTTAAATAAACTCGTTGATCTTTTTATAGCAGAGATTGGACCTAAATTTTCTGAAACAATAATTGGAACCACAAAGAAAGTCATCATGGCCCAGCCTGCCTGTAGCATGCTTCCTAAAATATTTCTAACTATTCCGTCTCTTCTACTACCTTTAATTGCCGCAATAAGAATAGCAACTATAGTTACTATGATAGACCAAAAGAAAATATGATGAATATGCTTTAATGCGTGAGATAACCCTGACCTCACATTAGGGTCTCCTCCTCTTAATCTTTCAAGGGCAGCAGACACTAAAGCACTATTAAAAAAAACAATTAGAAAGTTAGCAACAAAGATAATTGGTATTAAAGGAGTTGGATCACCTCCTTGTTCAGGATCCAGATTATCAAGAGCTCCTGTTGTAGAAATAATTAAAATTAATAAACCTACTGATAGAGCGGCAAAAATTGGGAAAAAAATTAACTCTTTATCTTTTTTTAATACATCCATACAAGACTTAATCATTTTAAATGTATTAGAAATTCTTCCGAAAAAGCCTCCAGAAACCATATTTATCCTTTACTATAATTTAATGTAATTCTAAATTAAATTTCACCTAATTTAAAATTAATTTATATTGACAACTTTTAGTTCGAAACATACTATCTGATTGTTATGAAATTATACTGCGCAAATGTGTGTTGTTGCTGTACCTGTTTAGGCAGGGGCATCTAGTTGCGCAAAATAAGTAGTAACGTGAGGATGGCCCCGAAAAATCGGGGCTTTTTTAAATGGAAACAATTACAAAAAATCTAGTAAATATAAAACTGTCATCGATAGTTGCTGCTATTTTTATAATTGGATTTGGATTTTACTTAAATACAATTAGCCAGATTACTGGGTTAATTTGGATCTTTTCAATTTTAGCAGGCATTACTTTACAAAGAAGTAGGCTTTGTTTTGCATCATCTTTTAGGGACCTTTTTTTATTTGGTAGCACTAAGACTTTAAAGGCAATACTAATTGGGTTAATGATTTCCTCTCTTGGATTCGTGCTTGTTATGAGGTCTATTATTCTAGATCCAACGATAGGATCAATGCCCTCAGATCCATATATTCTTCCTTTTGGGATTTCTACAGTTATTGGAGGATTATTATTTGGTTTTGGAATGGTAATTTCTGGAGGATGTGTTTCTGGCTCACTCTATAGAATTGGAGAGGGATATGTTGCCTCATTAGTTACAATAATCGGAGTATTAATTGGGCTGGCTATCTTATCTCTAACTTGGAATTGGTGGTGGGATAATTTGATAAGTAATGAACCGAAACTTTGGCTTCCTCAGATACTTGATATTGGGTATCTAGGTGCTGTTCTTATCACTTTATTGATTGGAGGAGCAGTATTCATTGGTTTAACTTTTTTTGAACACAAATCAGGATATAAAGAATATAAATTTACTCAAAAAGAAACTCAATTTGAATCTTTGATAGAAAAATTAATGTCTCCTCTATATGTGATTTTTAAGTTACCTTGGAATATAACTCTTGGAGCAATAATTATTGGATTTATAAGTATGTTTTTATTATTGATAGCCAAGCCATTTGGTGTAACAGGAGAACTTTTTGCATCATCTAATAGAATACTTGACTTAATTGGAATTGCACCAGTAAATAAGGGTTTAAATGAGTTAGGGGGCTGTGTTGCAAACGCTTCTTCAAATTCTTCTTATATTTCAAATTCATTTGCTGCTACATGGGGCATCATTCCAGGATCTTTTTTGGCTTCATCACTTGCAGGTGAATTTAAAGTAAGAATTCCTAAAGAAAAATTAAGGTTTTTCCAGTCAATTTTTGGAGGGGTATTTATGGGCTATGGAGCAGGGCTTGCAATAGGATGTACTTTGGGGTCTTTCTTTTCAGCAATTCCTTCTATGAGTCTAAGTGGGTGGCTTTTTGGTCTTTCTTTGGCTGGAGGAGCATTCATAGGCACAAAGGTTATAAGGAGATTTTAATGAAACAATTAGAAGAAAAATTAATTGATCTTAGAAAAATAAAGTCTTCAGAACAAGTTTCTAAAGTTAAACAAATATTGGAAGAAGAAATTAACGAAGTAGTAATACTTACTGACTTAGAAGTAATTATAAAAATGATACCAATGCAAATATTAGAAAAAAATCTAACTTGCAAAATGAAAATTATTGATGATTATTGGCAAATTAAATTAATAAAAAAGGGGAATTAAAAATGATTAAAGCTGAAAAAATTTTAGATGTGAGAGGCGAAATATGTCCTTATCCTATGATGATTGCAAATAAGGAATTAGATTCTAATCCAGATATAAATTCTTTTGAAATAATACTAGATCACCCCCCTGCTCTTTCAACAATTCCGCCAGAAGCAATGAAAAGGGGCTTTGATTGTGAAATTGAAGAAAGTAGCCCTGGAGAATGGAAAATATTTTTAACAAAAATTTAGGAGATAAAATATGAAAACATTACTAACTTTAATAACATTAACTAGTTTAATATTTATTTCCTGTGCAGAATCAGAAAGAAATTTAACTGAAATTGATGGAAGAGGTTACAGTAATCCTTCAAGATTAGTTAGCACCGAGTGGCTTGAATCTGAAATAGATAATGAAGAAATAATAATTATTGACGTTAGAAAAAAAGAAGATTATGACAAAGGTCATATTCCTGGTGCTTTTCATATGACTCCTGGAGAAGTATTTCAGCAAGAAATAAATGGAGTGAAAGGAATGTTGCCCCAATCTAGTCATATTGAGAAAAATTTAAGTCTTATTGGTGCAAAAACTGATTCTACTATTGTTCTTTATGATGGAAATTCTAATCTCTGGGCTTCAAGAGGACTTTGGGCTCTACAAGTTTATGGACATAAGAATACTAAACTTTTAGATGGAGCATGGAGTAAATGGGGGAAAGAAGGAAGAGAAGTATCAACCAGTATTCCTAAAGCAAATGTATCGAATTATAAATTTGAATCATCTTTAGATAGTTCAATAATTGCAGGCTTTGACGAAATCCTTGAGTCAATAGAAGACCCAACAAAAATAGTATGTGATACACGGTCACCAGAAGAGTATGCAGGAAAAGATGTTAGAGCTGACAGAGGAGGTCATATTCCTAACTCAAAAAATGTAAATTGGGTTATGGGAGTAAATGAAGAAGGAGAATTTAAATCTGCATCAGAATTAAAACAACTTTATGAAGGGGCAGGGATTACTGATGGAGAAACAATTTATACATTGTGTCAAACTGCTGTAAGAGCTACTCATACTTGGTTTATTCTTACTGATTTATTGGGCGAAGAAAGCGTAAAAGTTTACGATGGCTCATGGACTGAATGGGGTAATGACCCCTCACTTCCTATTGAAACAAGATAATCTAAATGTTATAAATAATTTCAATCATGAAATATTTATTAATAGCATTTTTAATTACCTTGATTAGCTGTTCTTATACTAATCAGCCAAAGGAAACAACTAAAGTATTTACTCTCGATGAGGTTAAATCATCTGGCTTTAAAAATAGAGGGGAATTTCAAACAGAGTTTAAAGATTCAGAAATTTCCATATGGGGGTTTTATAAGGGCAGAGAAGTTGCATTCATAATGTACCCATCTGTAGAACTCGCTAAATCAAGCGGTCTTAGCACTGCAAAAGAACAAACTGAAAAGATAGAGATAGTAGAAAGAAATATA
>MDTE01050676.1_pt1 | contig 50514 bp, 59 predicted proteins | sample 811231 | NCBI WGS metagenome assembly MDTE01 (sample SAMN05326651, study PRJNA326480) | marine metagenome | isolation source: seawater | place: Indian Ocean: Red Sea | collected 2010 | reverse complement strand
TGTTCTTCATTTAGGTCTCCATTAGAGCTAGGTACTATGATAGATCTATTAATAATACTTTCAATATATTGAATATCACTATTATGATCTATCCCTAAAAATTTCGTTATTTTTGCTATTTCTTTTTTATTCATTAGTCTCAATTGATTTTCCACATTTGTTTTGGGGATATCATATTTTTTAATATTATTTGAACTAAGGATATATTTAATTGTATCTTCAATGCTATCATATCTATTATGGCCTGTTAATTTAGCAAGGTTGCTAGCTGCGATATTAATAACCCTCATTTTGTATTTACTATAACAAATTATAAAATATTCAAATTTATTTATTAAGCTAATTAAATTCTTTTAAAAAATTATCATAATGTATCATTAAATCCCCTCTTATTATATTACCCATATGTATTAGTTCATCATCTATATTAATATCCACACTTTTATCAAATACTACAACCATACCTATCCCACAATTGTACGTTTTAAACATATCTTCTATTTTCATATCAGAACGCGAATATATCCATTTAAATACTTCTGGGATTGTCCATGTTTGATTAATATTCATTGATAAATTATCATTTATTATCCTTGGTATATTATCTGTTATTCCTCCACCGGTTATATGTGAAAAACCTTTAATTTTATCTCCATATTTGTTGATAAGGTATGTTATTTCATTAAAATATATTTTAGTTGGTGTAAGTAGTTCATGGATATCATATGAATTATCATTTAACATGTTATTTATTAACGAGAAACCATTTGAATGAATACCATTGGATTTTATACCATATATTAAATCTCCTTCATTCATAGTTTTAGGGTAAATATCACCTTCAATCACACCAACACAAAATCCAGCTAAATCAAAATCTTTTCCTTTATATAACATAGGCATTTCGGCAGTTTCTCCACCCAATAAGATACAATTTGATTCTTCACATCCTTTCTGTATTCCTTGAATGATATCCTTTCCAATATTTAAGTCAAGTTCACCAGTTGCATAATAATCTAAGAAAAAAAGTGGTTTTGCACCCTGACATAATAAGTCATTTACACACATTGCGACTAAATCAATGCCAATTGTATCATATTTATTGGCTGTTTTACATAATTGTAATTTAGTACCAACACCATCTGTTGCCGCTGCTAATTTTATTCCATTATAATCATATATACCTGAGAACCCACCAATATTTTCATTTTTTGATACATCTTTAATAATTGATACAAATGCGTTCCCTCTTTCTATATTTACACCTGAATTTTCATAATTCATTCATAATTTATGTAAAAATTACTTTAAATAATTTAAAAGTAATTGATATATAAATGAATATTATGAATAGTCCGTTTGATAATATCCCTCCACAAGAAATACAATATTTTAAAGAAAAAGTTACAAGATGGGTAAAAGTTGATAATCAAGTATCTGAACTTGAAAAACAAATTAGAGAACTAAAAAATGTAAGGAATAAAGAACTTGAACCTGAAATAACAGCATTTATGAATAAATATAATGTTAAAGATTTAAATACAGATAATGGAAAATTACGCTGTCAAGAATTTAAGACTAAAAAAGGATTAAATAAACAAAATATTGCTCAAAACTTAGCAGAATTTGTTGCTCCTGAGAAACTTGATGATGCTGTAAATAGAATAATTACAGATAGACCAATCGTTTTAAAATATAAAATAAAAAAAATGAAGAGATGAATTATAATATTCTATATATTATTATGAAAGAATATATTATGCGTAAAATAATCAAAAAGGAGAAGAATAAATATATTCATTCTTTTTTTGATATGAATGATAATATAATAGAAGATAAGAAATATATTAATGAAATTAAATCAGGGATATATATACCTCCCGCATATTATAATGTTAAGATAAATATTAATAAAGAAGATAAAGTATTAGCAATAGGTTTTGATACAAAAGGAAGAGCTCAATATATTTATAATAAAGGTTTTATAGAAGAACAGAAAGATAAAAAGTTTAATCATATGATAGATTTTGGTAAAGCATATAATCGTATAAACAGAAGAATTACCGAGGATTATATATCACCTGTAGAATCTAAAGATAAACAAGTAGCTATTATCCTTAAGTTAATAATGGATTGTCACTTTAGAGTTGGTAATGAAAGATATTCTAAAGCAAATAAATCATATGGAACGACTACATTGGAAAAGAAACATGTTAAAGTTAGTAAGGGTGATATAATCATTGATTTTATAGGTAAGAAGAGCGTTAGAAATAAATGTACTATTAAAAATAAAAATTTGGTCAGGACTCTTAAAAATAAAAGGAAATCTCTTAATAAAGGAGATAGATTATTTTCGTATAGAAGAGGTAATAAGTATTATAATATTAAGTCAACTGATGTTAATAAATATCTAAAGCAATTTGGCAGTATTACGGCAAAAGATTTTAGAACTTGGGGAGCAAATATTGAGTTCATAATACAAATCCTTAAACAATGTAAGGGTGATAAAGATATGAACGAAACAACTAAGAAAAAAATTATTAAAAAAAGTATTGAGAATGTTTCTAACAAACTCCATAATACATGCGCTGTATGTAAGAGTAATTATCTTGATCCATTATTAATAGACACATTTATTGATAATACATCTTATTTTCTTAAGTTATTCTATACAAAAGGCACTACAAATTATAATAAAGATAATATTACTAAGAAATATATTTACTTCTTGGAAGACTTATAAAATACCTTTTTATTTCCATTGAATTCACCAACCTTCTGGCCACATTCTCCATCTGATTCAATTGCATAAATATATTTTGGATTATTCTCATTTGGGAATGTATAATATTCTTTCTTCCTATAAGTGAGGATCTCTACATCTTCTACATCTTCTTCTTCTTCTTCTTCACTCAGTGGTTCTGTTTCACAATCACTTTGTTCAATAACCTCTGTTTCAACTTCTACATCTTCTACCTTAACATCTTCTACTTCTACAGTAACTTCCTCTTTTTCTTGTGTATTATTAATTTCTTTCATTTTATCAACCAATGTCTTCTTATCTTTCTTATCTCCCTTATCTCCCTTATCTCCCTTATCTTTTGATTCTAAGTCATTGATGCGTTTTTGTAGCCTTTTAATTTCTTGATCCCTTTCATGTATTTCTTTATCTTGGGCTTTCATTATAGTGAACCTTTCTTTATCAGATAATTCTTTATTTGCTTTTTCTTGGATTTCATTAATCATAGTTTCATAATCAACCATTTTCTTTTCATTAAAATGTAGCTGTTTGTCTTTATCTTTTAATTCCTGTGTAAGTTTTTTATTAAATTGAGTAATATGTTTTAATTCTTTTTCAAGTTGAGAGTTTTTATCATCATATTCACATTTTAATGTTTGACATAGTTCAATGATTTTATTTAATTCATCAGTTATAATTCCTTTAGAATCTAAGATTTGTTCCATTCAGTTATGAATATAACGCATTAATTTTTTAAATATTTTAAATATATATAATGTATGTTAAGGAACATTGTGAACCAAAGGAAGGAGATATTGAAGAGAGTGAATCATGTTTATCAAAGGATTTATTAGTAAAAATAGCAAATATCTTAAATGATAAAACAGATTCTACTATAAATATTAAAAGTGGTTTAAAAGAACTACATACTGAAATATCTAATGTCATAAAGGAAAATACAAATTGTTCAAATGAAGCATGTTGGACAACATACGATTTAATAAAAAAAAATCTATCAAGTGATGATTTTAATGAAGTTATTAGTAAGTTCAGACCATTTCTTCCAGAACAATGGTACGAGGAACCAAATAAATGGCTTAATACACTTGACATAGATAATGTAATGGGTCAGTATGAAAAGAATTATAAAGGGTTCAAATATACTGGAGCAACACCAATTGATTTTGACCTTAAGACAAATGATGATGTTTGTTTGGTAAACGAATTATGTAATGTTGATTTACAAGAAATTATCAATGATAAAAAAAAATGTATTGGAATGGTCTTTAATACAGATCCCCATAATAAATCTGGTCAACATTGGTTTTCAATGTTTGTAGATATTAGTGGAGATAATAGAAAAGATAAGGTTCCAAGTATCTATCATTTTGATTCCGTTGCAAGTGATCCACCAAAAAGAATTCTAAAATTAATTGAAAATATTAAAGACCAGGGAGATAAATTAGATATAAAGTTTGATGTTTTATTCAATGATATAAGGCATCAATATAAAGATACAGAATGTGGTGTTTATTGTTTACATTTCTTAGTATCAATGCTTACAGGTGGTAAGTTTGATGATTATATTAAAAATAAATTAAATGATGATGAAATGGAAAAATTTAGAAAAGTTTTCTTTGTCCCTTTAAAGGAAAAAGGTGTTGAAAAAGAAAAATAACACGTTTATCTTTGAATAATATAAAATTATAACAATAATAATTATGTCGTTATATGAACAATACCATTCAGATATAAATAAAAACTATATGTTTAACATGATAAAAACAATACTAAAATCAGAAGATAATATAGAAATAGATGCTTCACCAGAAACCTTCAGTAATTTTAATGAAGTACTTATTAATATATTTAAAAACAATAATGCTGAAGATATATCAGAATTAAATAAGTTATTATTAGATAATCAACTTAATTACCATCGTTCGCAGAATAGTAAACCAAGCATACAGTCAGGGTCAACTAAAACATTAGAAGAATTAGTCAATGAGAGAGAAATGGATGGAAAACAATTTAAGAAAGAAGATAATCAAGAAAATAACTCAGATAACACTGTTCAGCCTATGAATAATGTATTTTTAAAACAGGAAACAGTTATTTCAGGTAATGAAGGGACATCATTGGATGAAATATTAAGTAATAACGTAGTAGAACCTGTTTCAGATATAAAAGAAGAAGTGAAAGAAAGTATTAAAGAAGAAAAGAAGATAATTAATATTAATTCTTGTAAAAGGACAAATATAAACTCTTCAAGATATAATTATAAAATAGACCTTTCTAGAGAAGGAGTAGAATCAAAAGATATTTCAAGGATCTCTAGATTAATTATTCCAATTGAAGATAATCATATATTTAGTATACCTGTATTAAGGTTAAATATTCCTGAATTAGATTGTCATTTATATATGCAGCAAAAAGAACTTATTAAAAATAATAAACGATCTGTTGGAATTTATGAACCATTAGATAATATAGATATAAAAAAGAGTTCTGTTAATAAAATCACAATTGATATACGTGATATAACTGGTACAAAATATGAATCAAATGATATACTTAAAATTAATATTGTGGAGATAATTGATAATGTTATTATTTTTACATGTTCAAATATTGATCCGAATAATTTCAAGATAAATGATAATATAAAAGTTATTAATAATTATACAGAAGAATTAATACATTTATTAAGGTATCCATTTTCTATTAAACATATAGTAGATAATCAAATATACTGTAGGCTGCCATATAATACTGCGGACCGTAATTATAATAATATAGATATGAAGATTCTAAACATTAGTAATCAGAACGTTTTATTTTTTAATTAATGGTTTTGAATACCTTACCATCTTTAATAATTAATAAAGGCTTACTTTTCTCTATTGTAATATTATCTCCTTCATAAAGATCATATAATTTAATTAAACTTTTATTTGATTTAGGGGCCGGGGAATAAAACAATTTTCTCGTGACATTATATTTAATTAAATATCCAGCTAGATTATCATCATTTATAATTTCATCCGGTTTAGGAAACTTAGATTTTAAGATTTTGTTATCATAAATGAAATCTGGTATTTTATACAATCCTTGAAATATAGAAAACTCTTTACCAATGGATTTATTTAGTGGATGATCTTTTGTTTCATAATTAATAAATATCTTTTTAGACGGGTCATAATCACATAATCTCACACCATTTTCCCTGATATATCTTACATCTACATTGGTTTCCCCTTTAATTAATTTGTAGTAAATGTAGAGTATGCTTCCATTTTCTTTTTTAGCTAGGACTACATATATATCTGGTTTTATAAAGTATTGGAACGAAGATCTAAATTGTTTTTTATCTAATTCATTTAATTCATATGATGTTAGACCTGGGAAATGAGAGCTCTCCTCTTTTACTTTGGATGAAAACCTTAGACATTTTTCATTTAATTGAATATCATCTGTTGTATTTTGAATACAATCAACCGATGCTTCTTTAATTATATCTGATATTTTAGAACTTATATTCTGTTTTTTCTCCATAATATCAAATAATAATTGATCAACTGATCTATTTTGTGTTTCTTTTTTCATAGACAAAATCTTAGTAATATTCTTATAAATTGGTTTATGGTTCTCAATTAGTTTTGCTTTAATATTTTCTACATAATCTATATCATCAAGTTCGGGCCATTTTGATTCTTTTAATGTTTTAAATAAATCATCTACATCGTCACCTTCTGGTATAGTAGATACGTATAAGTATTCATCTACATTTCTTTCTTCTGGAGGTAGATCTTCATGGGATCTCATACGGATAGCTCTACCAAAGACTTGGTCAACACGAATATAATTCCAGAAAGGCTCCATAATATGGACTTGTCTCACACATTTTAAAGAAATACCTTCAGCACCTGCGCTAGATATTAAGATTAATTGAATGTATTCACCTCTTAGATTTTCTTTTCTATTGAAGTCATCTTTATTAATTTTTCTAACTTCTTGTAATTCTTTACCAGTAATATAAGTAAACCTTTTCTTTTTTGATTCCGTCTTTATTAATTCATCAATATCTTTAACAGTATGATCGTATTTTTCATACCCATTTGCTATAAGGATTTTTTCAAATGCTTCTGACCCGGATTCATGTCTGAAATCACTATAATAAAGGGCTTTACCGGTAGATTCTCCTTCGTTATCTAATTTAGATAAATTTTTCATTATTTCGTAAAATTTAGGAGAGTATAATTTGAGGTTTTTATCATAAGAGAATGCGCCACTCTGTGTCATTCTTTCATATGTTTGCATTTTTTTATCTTCATCTTTTTCAAATATGAATGTGTCATCATCATAGACAATATTACTATTTTGACGTGTCCTTATACTAAAATCAGAAGATTGATCATCGTACATGTCTTTCTTTCTCATTTGATTTAATCGTTTTAGTTTTTCTTTTGTATATTGATTTTCATAAGATGTCCATTGTATTGAGGACATATAGCATGGTACAACATTAATACTTTTTACAATATTATAATCTTGATATCTCTCTGGGGTATCCTGTGGGGGATTTATTGTTGGCATATCAACAATAGATGATCTATCAATTGGATAATAAGATGTTAAACCAAGGAGCATCCTTCTTAATAAGACTTGTTTTTTAGGAGGTATATTTAATACATCATCAAAAAAGTATTCTACGAAGGTCTCATTATTAGATAAATCAAGTAATTTATTATCCTGATAAATCTCAAATAATTTCTGTTTACGATTAAAAACAATATCAGTTTCTTTATCAAAAATAATACTGTTCCCTGTTTTAAGATCTCTAATTGATCTCTTTATTGTTTTTGTTTTTCCATCTGGTAGTTCTTTTGTAATTGTTAGTCCAGTGGTAATTAGTTCATCTATTTCTTCTTTCTTAGGTGTTATCTTATCTTTATCAAATACCTTATCTAAACCAGTATATATCTCATTAAAAAATTCAGGAAGTTCATGATTATTATACTTAATAGTCTTAATAACATCATCTTCCATAATAGACTCGAAACCTGTCTTATTCTTAATAAATGAAATAACTAACTTACCCATCTTTTTAGTAACATGTAATTGTTCAATAGATGATTTTTCAGTATAAAATATTTCTCTTAATTGTTTTTGAACTTCAGATTCATCTTTATTTGACACCACAGTGAAATTAAATACCAAAAGAGATCCTCTTAACATATTAAATAATATAGCAATTTCAGCTGGTTTATTTATAATAGGAGTACCTGATAAAAATATAATTTTAGTATCTTCGGAATCTATAATCCAATTATAGAAAACATTTGCTTGTGCACTCTCATTCATAATTTCTCTAACAAAATTATGTACTTCGTCTATGACTATTACTTCTTCTCTAAATGGAGACTTAATATTATGGTTTTCAAGGTTATATTGATATTTTTTAGCAAATTCTATAACCATCTTCTGATTACTTGTATTGCTCGGAGCTGAGTCAATTACTGTTTTATCATTAAAATCATAAAGGTGTACATCTGGGAATCCATTATAATGAAGGAAATTATATTTCATTTTGATTAATATAGTTATCTGCTCTTCTATATATTTCATGAGTTCCTCAGTTATTTTATAACATCTTTTACCCGTATATCCCTCTAATTTTTTTTGTTCTTCTTCTGAATCATCTCCTTTAATAGTGAGACATTCATAATTCTCACCTTCTTTTATGATTGGTTTTCCGGTTGTAGTAAATATATCTCTATATTCTTCAGAAATAGAATCACTCGGTATATAAAAACCCTTTAATTCATTTAATTTCTTGGTAATAGTTACAACATCCTTCTTATATGTTGGTGATTCAGAATCAAGTTTAGCTACCAATTTAGATTTAGTTAGGTTATAGATAGAATTAATGTTTGATTCTTCTATCTTATATTTATCTTTTAAGAGTTTTCTTAATTTAATATTCCCTTTAATTTCATCAATTGGATAAAAAATCCAATTATTACCCTCAACCTTAAAAAGGTTATTCCCCCATGCTTTAACTTCTTTGATATATTCAGTTTCGAGTGATGCTGGTAAGAAAGTATAGATCTTCATTTTTTTAGATAAACCTTCCGCAGTAACAACTGAGGTTGCTGTTTTACCTGTTCCAAGTCCATGGTAAATTAGTAATCCTCTAAATGGAGATTCTATTCTTAAATACTGACTTACAAAGTATTGGTATATTTTGATATTTTTTAATTCATCTTTATTATTCTTGTGGTCTTCAAATACTTTTTTATAGAAGACTTCATTAATCCATTTAATAAATGCTTTTCTTTGAGGAATAATAGATTTATAATCTTCGGATAATACTTCAATTTCTTCAGGAGAGACCTCTTCTATATCCACAACTTCCTCTTCTTTAACATCTTCTTTAACATCAACATCTTCTTTAACATCAGGATAATCATTTGGGAAAGCTTCTTTTAATTTCTTTAATTTTTCTTCTTCAGACCAATCAGGATAAATAAAATTAATTGAAGAATATTCCTTTGGATTATCTTTTTTAATAGTTAATATCGTTTTGAGTGTTTTAATAATATTTTTATCAACGGGTTCAATAACTTCTCCATCTTTATCTTTTCCTTTTCTTATATTTTTAATAATCTTACTATTAATATTTTCAATTCTTCCGTCAAAATATCTTAATAATACTAAATACATATTAACATTTTTCTTATCTCCAAGTTTAAATTCTTTTGACATTAATATACTATATTGTAATAAATTATTTAGGCAATAACATTGAAACTAATTAAAGCTTTACGTGAAGCATCTTGTTCTGCCTTCTTTTTACTATTACCAGAACCAGTTGATATAATATTGTTTCCATGTAAGAGTTTGCTCTGAAAAATGTTATCTTTATCCTTGATACTTACATACTTAGGGTACATTTGATAAGTTTGTTGAAAGTACCTTGATATTTGATCTTTATAATTTGTATCTTTTAATAGTATGTCTGTGAAATCTACAAATTTCTCAATAATTTTAATTAGAATATTTTCAGTCGTTTGATAATCATTATCTAAATAAATCGCCCCAATGAAAGCTTCAAATACATCTTCAAGTATGTTAAGATTTTCTCTTCCAGAACAATTTTCTTCAATATGTTTTGCAAGTATTATGTGATTAAATAATTTAAGATTTTTAGATAAGAGTGCTAAATTTTCCCCACATACAATTCTAATCTTTAGTTTAGTTAAAAATCCTTCATTTTCATTATATATTAAATGAAAACGGTTATAAATGTATGAAGATACTATACTTCCAAGTATAGAATCTCCTAAAAATTCCATAGTTTCATATGATTTATCTTGAAGTTCAAGGCAACGTGTTGGATCAGGATTATTAAATTCTTCATAATCAGATAATTTAAGATAGGATTTATGTATAAATGCAAGGGTATAGTGATCTAAATTATTAACTTTAAAATCATTAATATCAATAGATTTCATAATATTAATAATATCTCTCGATGTTATTAACTTATTATTAGAATTATAAGGGTTAGATTTGAATTTAGTGTCCATTTAATTTATTATTTATAATATTATTTATAATATTATTTTATCCTTAAAATAACTTTCAATTTTTTATTGTGCGGGTTGAGGTGCTCCCTGTCCACCACCAATTAATGGCTTTCTTGATAGATCTGGATCAATAGTCGTGTTTAACCATGGGCTTACAGCAACTCTTGGGTTCGGTGGTTCTTCTCTTAAGTTAAGGTTCGCGTTTCTTAGACTCTGGCCAATCGTATTAACACCCGCATGGAATGTAGCGTCTAGATAGTTAACACCCTTAAGGATTCCTTCACCTTCGGGGTTTTCCGAATTAAACTTGTTAACATCATCTCCCCCAGGTACCGGTAATAGATCCGATGGATCTAATGGTTTCTGTGGCGTGCATGAACCAATATCTTTATTGATTCCAGCTCCTAGACCATTAATAGGGTCGGTAGCTTTAACACCATTGGCGGCGGCACCATTTGCAGCACCATTGGCAGCACCATTCGCAGCACCATTCGCCGCACCATTCGCAGCTCCATTCGCAGCGCCGTTTCTTGGAGCAGCACCATTTCTAGCGCCGTTGCCATTGGCAGCACCGTTTCTCGCCGCGGCACCGTTTCTCGCTCCATTGGCAGCACCGTTACCGTTACCAGTTAATGGTTCTTCCGATTCCGTAAATGCTTCAATAAAAGGAATATTTACCCCACATACATTTTTGAGTAAATACAATCCGATAATAACAATCAGTCCATAAGTTATTAATTTTTGACAATCCATTTTATATATAATAAACATAAAAAAAAATAGATAATAATTATTTAATTCAATCATTCATTTAATAATTTTTCAATTTCTTTTCTCTTTTTTTCCTTATCTTCAATTTCTTTTTGAATTAATTCCATTTGTTCCGCTAAAATCTTTTTTTCTTCTAATTTTTTCTGTTCTTCTAATTTGGCCTGTTCTTCTAATTTCTTCTGTTCTTCTAATTTGGCCTGTTCTTCTAATTTTTTCTGTTCTTCTAATTTGGCCTGTTCTTCTTCTTTATTCTTTCTTTCTATTATATCATTTGCTGAATTAACAATCTCTTCATCAAAAATATCTTCAAATTCATCATCTTCAGAGTCTAATATACTATATTCGTTAATGATATTGTATCTTGTTTCATTATCCTGAAATACTTTAATTTGTGAAACATAACAATCACAATAAAAATATGTCTTAAGAACCTTTAATCCACGAATATGTAAAATAAGTATTATTTCATTTCCTTCCTTTACTTCATCTGGATCAATAAATACTCTTTTTTGATTATATATACCACATTTGATCTCATTCTTAATGCATGGAATTCTAAACCTTAAAATTGGAGATGTATTTTTCTTAAAAGGTTTAGTAGTTCTTTTATACATATCATCAATTGCCTCTAATGGTAATTCTTTATTGAACCAATCTTTAGACATATTGACAGTTTTCTTAATATTTTTATCATCTAACGATACAAAAAAATCATAAAAGTCTAATCTACTTGTAGGTATTTCAACATCAATATAGGGGGCTTTCTTATCTTTCATTTCAGAAAGATTTGTTAGACATTTCAATTTAGGTGTCTGAATATATATTGGACTTAATGTTTCTCCAAAGCTCATTGGTCCAAAATAGGACTGACCTTGCTTTTCTGGTTTAGCATGATTTATATCATCTACTTTAAGTTGATCATACCGTTTTATATGGCTCATTTTATGATATTTTAGATACTTTATACTATAAATTAACGCGTTAAATAATTAATATTCTTTCAACTTTCCACTTACATACATATTTATCATTAAACTTCCATATTTTATCAATATAAATATCACATTTAAGTTTACTAAACTTAAATATATTAGTAATAGATACAGAAGAGTCTTTTGTTTTTATATCAACATTATAACTATTATCCCTAAATGGAACTTTAATTAATAAATTTGGATCATATTTCCCTTTCTTATCGTATCTTATTTGTGGTAAATATAGATCAACATCATCATCATTTAATCCTAAATATTCCATTTGTTTATGTTCCAATGCTTGTACAAAGTTAAAAAAACTATTCATTTCTGAATCTGTTTTATAATTTGTAAATTGTAAGTTTAAACTATTACTATTCTTGTTAAATCCAAATGGACAAACCATCATAGGGGTTGTAACATTGACTCTATAACCTTTATATGAAATGTCAATATATCCTAGATTAATAATTTCTTTAGGAATCCTATCACCCTTTTTTTCTTTATTATACTTCTTACTTTTTTGAGTACAATCCTCACATGTATGTAGTTCAAATGTTAAAGGCCCTCCATTATAAAAATTGTGATCATTATTTTTTAAAAATTTGTTGCTACTCTCCATTAATATTAATATATTTAATAATCTTTAACTAATGACTTACGTTTTGTCATATTATTCCAAATAGATGCCCCCTGATGTAAAGTATTATTCTCTCCTGCGATATCTTTACATAATTCATTTATTGGTTTGTGATAACCAACAGTTGTATTAGGTTCCATAGTTTTTGTATATCCCTGTGTATTTAAACAATTACCACTAGTATTATCTTTATATAATGTCTGATTTTCAGTTGAGTAAAATGTTGAGTCAGTAATTGGATATGGCGAAAAATTATTCATTTTATAATATATAATATAATATATAATATAAATGAAAACAATAGGAGTAATTATAGGGACTGAAGACGAAGCTGTTTCAAAAAAATACTATAATAGTAATAAATCATCATTAAAGGTATTAGAAGATTATGATATTTATAGTGATTATATTCCTTATGATTTTGCTATTTTTGCTGAAATAAAAAAACAGGGTGAAAAGAAAGGTGTGAATGTAGTTCCTTTATTTGGAAATGAACTTACTCTTAAAGATTGTAATAAATGCGACTGTATTTTTTCTATTTTTGAAGGCGTTTATTCATTTATGAATGGTGGAATGGATCAATATAAGAAATACATGAGCATACTTAGAAAGACAAATGCGAAGGTATTTCCTTCACAAAAGATGCAACAATTTATCATTGATAAACATAAGTATATGAAGTATCTTGGAGATAAGAAATATAATATTCCACCAACTAAATTTATTGATTTATCAAGGACAACCACGAAATCTATATTACAATTTATTAATAAGAATAAATTAAATGAAATAATTATTAAACCAGAATTAGGAGCATTTAAATCCGGGTTTAAAATAATTAAAAATCCAACAGAAAAAAAGATAGATGCTCAATTAGAAAGACTTAGAAAACAAGAATATAAAAGACTTTTATTACAACCATTTATCCCAGAGTTTAATAAATTTGGAGAAATTAAAACATACTGGATTAATGGAAAGAATATATATTCTTACAAACAACAATGGAAAGATGGAGAAGGAGTATTTAAACATCAAGATAAAATAGACCCAGATCTTCTTAAAGAATGTCTTGTAACTGGGAAAAAATTAGTGGATGATCTTTTTAAAGATCAAGAACCCCTTGTACAATGTCGTATTGACTTTGCTTGCTGTATGGATAATGATAAAAGATGTAGAGATTTTTTCATTAATGAAATAGAAATATGCCCAACACTCAGCGATCATAAATATGAAGCAAATGGTGATGGATGGAAATTTCTAGCTAAAGAAGTACTTAATTTCTGTGGTGTCTAGGTATTTAATTATATTGTGATATAATATAATATTAATGGGTATTAGAAGAAGAACTAAAAAGAAATTATTTAAAGGTGGTTCTGGTTACGAAACTCAACAAGAATACGATGAACTACAGGGGACACTAGACAGAGAATCCACTTATAATAGAAATGAGAGGGAAAAAAAAGAAAGGTTACGAAAGGCAAAAGAAGAAAGGGAAGAACAAATATTAAATTCTAAACTACAATCTCGAAGTGATGAAATGAGACATGAATGTAGTTTATTAGTAAATCTATTTGATAAAAAAGTTAAGAAAGGTACAGCTACAAAAGAGAAAGCTAAAAAATATTCAAACGAAGCATTTAGAAATAAAAATATGTGTGACAAAGATTTAAGACAACTTAAAAGAATTACAGAACCATGTTACTGGTGTAAAGATCAATTTGACCGTAATTTAGTTGTTAAAAAGAAAGAAAAGGATGAAAAAACTCCAGAAATATCAGAGGATATTATCTCTCAGAATATTAACGAAATTGAAACAATTATCCCAAGAAGGCGTACAAGGACAAATACTGGATCCCTTATTTCTCCGGGTAGGCTAGATTTGTTAGAGCGCGCTGCACATAATTTAAAAAAGGAAAATAATAAAATTGACCCTCCTACGATAAGAATGAATGGTGGAGCCGAGTGGCCAACCTTGCCCTCTTCCATAATGAGCGACTCTTTTGATCCAGTAGTAAGGGAAAAACGTGGAAATTTTAAAATCGGCAAGTTTATGATTAATAAAGATGTTATTATTAACTATTTTATTCCTAAAATAGTTGGTAATTCAGCATGGGATGAAAGCGTAGATGAAAAGATATATCTAAGTATCAAAACTAAATATCCAAGAGAAAATATTTATAAGATGTACCAGGTTATAATGGAGGACTTGACTTTAAATAAAGGGGAAAGCATTGAAGTTATAAAGAATTCTTTAAATGAGGATCAATCGGGTACCATTCAGAGAATTGAAGATTTATTAGTTTTAGTATCTGGATACGAATCTAAATATATTAATAGAAGATCTCTAAAAGGTAAACTAAGGAAGGTAGCGGAAGAATATGATAGTTCACTATTCAGGGACTGGATGTCATCGGCGGCCCGCGTGAAGCTACAACCCGAAGAATTAGAATATAAAGTATCGGATGATAAATACCTAACTGCGGTTAATAAAAGTACTAATGATAGTTTATTTAGATCATCCAAAAAAATGCCACCGATACCAGGTGAAACAGAAGAAGATAAAATTGATAAAAAGAAATTCACTAAATTATTTAACCGAATGGCAAAAGAGGATATTATGAATATACCATTATCTTCGGGGGATAATTCTATACGACATGTATATGAAAGTCCGGAAGAAAAAAAAGCACATTACAAAAAAACACTTGCCCTTTATAAAGCATTGGAAGGTTCTGGAAAAAAACCAACTCTATTGGATATGATTCAATTTGAAATAGAAGAAATATAAAATACTTCAAATGTTGTAAATTAGAAGTAGGGAAATAGTTATTTTAGAAATGGATTATAACGCAATACATAAACATCTTTAAAGGACATCGCAAACCCCAATCAATTCATCGCCACCACAATTATTGGGAGATATCTTGTTACTAAGGCTCGGTATGTTTATGTCATGTTATAATTATTGCGGACTATTGTAAACTTAAAATAATCTCATGTTACTTAGAAATCGTTAACTGACACCATTTATTTGGTTGTGTCCACCAAATAAAGGTTTTATAATTTATTATTTTTTTGAACGTAGTCTATTGCATTTTTTCTTTTGAGAATTAATCTGATCTTTATTAACTTGAATAAGGACAGAAAAGTTTTTTTTATGATATTTTTGAATAAATAATTTTCTATTTTCCTCAGAGTCATACATTTTAGTTGCTATGTTTTCAAGGAATTCTTTATTTTGTTCATATATAATTTCTTCAAGGAAACTACGCATAATTATAGTACCTAATCAATACATATTTATTCAAATTTATTCAAATTTATTTGGTTACTATTTCTTGATAATTAGATTGTTTACCCTTTAATACGTACCCTACTAATGTCATTATAAATATGATAATACAAAATAACATTAATGCCAGAAATATAAAACTAAGGTAATATTTTTCATCTTTAACATCACAACATAATTCTTTATTACAATTATTTTGATCAGGGCAATTTATTAAAGATAAATCACTTTTATTAGAATAACCCTCGGGACAAGTGAATTGTGATTCTTCCTCTGGAATACCTGATATCCCGTATGTATTTTCACATGTCCTTGAATCATTTAATTTTGTATTTGAAGATTTTTCTTTAAAACAGCTAATACAACTATTGGTGATACTCGTAATTCCCTTTTTAATATCTTCAAGTGATAAATAAGAGTCTAATTCAGATTTATTTAAAGTATTACCACTTTCCCTTGATTCAACTATTTTTTGAGCATCTTCGTTTGATATTATGGGGTATAAACTATCTAATAATGTATTTATATCAGATAATTCACATGCTTCACAATCAGAAACACGGGTTTTAATACTTTGATTGATATAAAATGATAAATCACTAACCTTTTCTGGATTATTATGTGTTCCAGATACATATTGATCAAATCCTCCAGAAAGCTCAATGTCACTTTCTATCTTTCTTATTCTTTCATTTTCCATGTATATTATAAATAGTATATTAAAATTTAATACTTAGACCAAATAAAATCATAATAAAAACAATCAAAAATAATATAACTATAACTATAACCCATATCATTTCATTGGATGAATCTTCAGTAGTGGTGGTACTTGCGGCTTGTGCTGCTATCCTAGCCGATTCTAGTGCTGAATCTGCTAAACTTTGAGCTTCATCAGCAGCTGCTTGAGCTAAATCAGCTTCGGCCTGTGCTAATTGGGCTTCTGCTAAAGCAGTATCCGCTTCAGCCTGTGCTAATTGGGCTTCTACTAAAGAAGTATCTGCGGAAGCCTGTGCTAATTGGGCTTCTGCTAAAGCATTATCCGCTTCAGCCTGTGCTAATTGGGCTTCTATTAAAGCAGTATCTGCCAGTGCTTGTGCGGCGTCGGCTGCTGCCTGCGCTTGAGATGCTTCTGTCATTGCTACATCAGCTTCTGCTTGTGATACTGCTTGTGATTCTGCTTGTGATTCTGCTTGTGATTCTGCTTGTGATTCTGCTTGTGATTCTGCTTGTGCTTGTGCTTGGGATTGGGATTGGGCTTCTGCTTCAGCCGTAGTACTAGGTGCTGAACATGTATATGTATCTGTTGTAGAGAGGACACCATCCTCGCTACATATTAAACTTGTAATAGAACTTGAACCTTCAATACATTGTACCTCGCATAAATCACTACCATGATACATATTAGATAAATCACATGTTGAACCATGTACTAATGTAAGGTTATTATCTTGAAGGTATTGATGACCTCCAGTACATAATCGGGTTCCAGTACACGTACCTGTAATACACTGATCATTAACCGTTTGATCATCTCCATCATTACACAGGGTTCCATCATCTACATTATCTCTATTCCAAAATTGACATTCATTTGTAGATGATGGCAATGACATAGCGGCCTTTAAATTAATTAGATTCGGAAGATTACTTGTTGTAATATCACAAACACTTGAATCAGGTAGGGGGCGGTCAGCGGTTTGTGGGGGAGAGCAACATGCATTACAACCTTCAATTGGATGTAATAGATTATTAAATCCCGTTATAATTTGTGAATTATATGTATCTTGGTCCAATGGATTCAACCATTCACTATTAATATCTACTATACCATTACCTTGATAGAAACTACATGGTGTACCTTCATCATTTGTACACGTGAAATCAAAAGTATTAGAATTATCAAAATAAGTAAACTGGCAATTTGGAGAGTCAGGGCATAGATCACTATCATCTGGACACGTTGTTCCACTAGAGTCTACTTCACAATAAAGAGGGCCTCCATCAGGTCTCATCCCTGAGCCTATGTCCATGTAATCTACACTCGTTTCTTGTAGGGAACATAATTCATTTATTTCGGATTTAAGTGTATTATCTAAATCATCGCAATTTAATGCCATTTATATACTATAATACAACATAATACTTGTAGAAATTATAAATACATAATTAACGTCCAATAATTCAATATTCCAAAGGAATCTATTTTTAAGGGGTTCAATCATATATTGAAAAACACTTGAGATATTAAAACACCTTTTCCCTTCTGAATTTATTCTTATAAATACATTACCAATAGAGAGCTCTACATAGATAAAGAATAATAAACTAATCAGTATTATAAATGGAATTAATTTCATCTTTATTACTATTAAAATATTTTGTTTTATGATTTTTAGGGTAATAAAAATGTATAGAACGTGATATTACTTCTGGTTTGATAGAATGATAACCAATATCATTCTTTATAAATGATATTTTTGGAGAATAATATGTATTTTCTTTTATTAATTTAATATTTTTATCATATCTTTTTTCTTTGAGTTTACCCTTTAATAACATCATGACACACCCTCCCTCGGCATGATCATGGATCGGTAAAGGGTCCATTTTATTCCATTGAAAATAATAAATATCAATCAGAGGGAATGGTATATATATTTTTCTATTTACCATTATTTGATTGAAATTTTTAAAATAGCTCATTATTTAACAATTAATAAATTATTTTTAGGTTATAACAAATTTGATAAAACACTATAAATTAATAGTAAATAACTAGATTATGACATTATTCCCGATAGCAAATGACATACTTGATATTATTAAAGAAAAATATTGGAAGATTATCCATAAGGAAAAGGTATTGAAACATATGAATAGTGAATGGAGAGAAAGAAGACCTTATAAAAAACTATATGAAATGTGTAGACCAGGGGTTCATGAAGGCCGTGTATTTCTAAAAGGTAAAGGTGTGGGTGCTTTAATAGACGGAAGGGCCTCTGAGATTCTATATGGTAGAAGAAATAATTATTATATCAATGGAATTCTTTTAGAGAAATGTTTGAACTGTATCTTGCATAGGTATGGTATGGAGTTGCCATCCAAAAAATTATTTAATATAATAGATCCAATTTCTGGAAAGTTGATTAAGCGACCTTCAAAGGAAGAAAGGATTAAGATAATAAACTATTATAAAAGAAATGAAGGGACTACAATTAATTATGGGTAAATATAGTTATGGATTAATTTAAGTTTTTTATTAATTTACACCATTCAGAAGGATCTTTTTGACATTCTGGTGGAGCATCAAAATATTCCCAATCATAAACACCATTTATATCTGGATGTGTTTCTTTCATTTTTCTTATTTCTGGTAGATATTCATCACCTGTAAATTGTGCCGATTCCATTCCCATTATAATTTTATCTGCTGGATAACCGTTGGCAACTATTTTAGAAAGTGTATCTGAGCTAAAAGAATTATATGCTTGACAATTAAACCAGTTAATCCTTTTACCTTGTTCTGTATTATATAATGTTTTATAACTAAAGTTACCCATACCAACTCCATCATTTTCTAAAGAAGAAGATACAGGGGCCATTGAAATTATAAAATCACTTCCAAAATCTTGATTTAGCTTATCAATTAGCATTTTTACATTGTCTAAATCAACTTCTTCTTCAATATCTAAATCTATACCTGATATCCATGAGTATGTTTGTATCATTTGAACGAGTAATGGATAATATGTATCAAAATTATCAAATAATACTCTATATGCAAGTCCTGCCCCACCCATCATACATGTAATCGTGACATTTTTCTTTGATAATTCTTCAGTTTCCTTCCATAAAGTAGTAAATTTATCGTCGCTTGGTAAATTATCGTTTAAATAAATATTGGGTGTACCATTCCCATCTTTTCCAAAATGAATGGACGAAACAATAATTATATCTACATCTTCTGGGTGTGTCATTAATTTGTCAAGGCCTTCAAAGGTTTGATAATAGTAAACTGTTTTCATTTAGTATCTATACTGATTAATTCTTTATATATTAGTTAACTCCTTAATATAAAGTGGTATAATTGTGAAATATGTGTCAATATCAAGGTTATACTGTATACACTTGTCTTTTGTTTCTTGTATATAGAACCAGTTTGTAGGGATAAATAATATGTCATTTTTCTTAACTTTGATTTTATGGGCCCATTTTTTTACTTCATGATTTTCTTTCATTAATATTTCATCTTTATGTTTAGGATTAATTAAATATATATATGTTTCTCCATCAATTACTCCTATAATATTAATATTATGTAAGGCTTGACTAATTGGTATGTTAATATCTGATGTATAAATTGATGTTGTTTGGTTAGTGTGTACATAGAAGTTAGACGAATTAAATAAATCATATAAGAAAGGTGGTTTAGAACTATTTAAAATATTTTCACCTTTAGTGATAATTATTTGATTCTTAGAGTAGTTATAAATATCATTTATATTTATGTTATTATCATTAAATATAACTCTCTGAGGTAAATTATTTGGAGAAAAATTATGTTCATAATGAACCATTATAGGGTTTAAGTTTTTTAGTTCTTCTTCTATATCTTCGTAGTTATCTATATCTTTTAATATTCCATTTATATTATATTTTTGAATATCTATTATACTATAAATTAATAGTATGACATATAAAAGTATAATCGTTTGAAAAATAAAACGAAACATATATAAAGGTAATTTATATATAAATAATTAAATAAACGGATATGAGCAATAATGAAAATAATTTTGGCAATGAAATCGGACGTGTTTTATGGTTTGATCAAAAGAAAGGGTTTGGGTTTATTCAGTTAATCACTCCCTCATCTGATAATATTAATAGTGAAGTCTTCTTCCATTATTCGGCTATTAATTCAGTGAATACATTTAAAAAGGTTTACCCTGGAGAATATGTCTCTTTTACACTTGTAGATTCAGGTGATAGATCCAAGTGCGACAACATTACTGGACTATATGGGAATCCACTATTAATTGATAATGATACTTACATTATCAAAGTCATAAAGAAAAAGAGAGTAACTGGTGGTGACCAAGAAGAGGGTGGCCAAGAAGAGGGAGATGGGGATGGAGGTGATGGAGGTGATGAGGAAGATGTATTAAATTAAATTATTCTTTGTTAATCCTTATTCCACCCATATTAGAGAACATATACATATCTTTTAATAATTTATTATTATTAGTTTTAATTTCTATACCGTTCTTAAGAAGTTCTTTTTTAATATTTTCATCTGACATTTTTTCAACTTTTTTTAACATTTTGTCAATATTTACATTATCTTTTTGTGGATAACATCTAAAAGATATTCTTCTTGATTTTGTGTGTTTTTTATGAAGTGTTTTTCTTCTTTTAGAAGATCTTTTTTTAGATTTCTTTGAAATCCTTCTATTAGACCTTTTACTATTTCTCTTTTTAATTGCAATAGGTCCTTCTTTCGCATCAGGCTTACTAACTTTATTCTTAGTTATAACTGTAGGAGTTGGTTTTTCAACTTTCTTCTTGACTACTGTGGGCTTTTCAACCTTCTTCTTAACTACAGTAGGTTTTTCAACTTTCGCTTCAACCTTCTTCTTAACTACAGTAGGTTTTTCAACTTTCGCTTCAACCTTCTTCTTAACTACAGCGGGGTTTTCTTTTTTGATAATATTTATTTTAATATCATCTATTTTCACTTTATCCCTAGTATTACTTCTTCTTTTATTATTCTTATTAAGATAATTTGAATAATTCTTTGATAATGGTGATAACTTCTTATCTGCTACACCATTCTTTTTCTTAATATTGATAATTCCATCATCAATATGTTTGCTTAGTAGACCTCTTACCATACTATATTATAATACATTATAATTTTTATTTTTTAGCTTGGAGAATTAGTCTCCTGATAATTCTTAATTTCCAAAACAAGTCTATTTATACATAATTCATTATCTGCGTATATATCATTACATATACCATCAACCACAATATCTCCGGGATATTCATCTTTAGTAATCTGTTTCAATGAACTCTTTAGAAATACTCTAAGGTGTTGTTTTTTTTCTGTATACATGGTTGTAATTACTTGTTTTAATTCAGAAGTTGGTATTTTATCTATATTCTTTTCTTTAATATACTGTTTGTAGTTTTCCTTAATATAGAACATAATTAATTCTTGGACAGTACTATTCAATCCGGTAGTTTTTTTTGCTGACGATGATTCCATTTTATAATAAGTATTTTAATTTGTTTAAATAAGTTTAATCATTTAAAAAAATATAAACTTTATAGATAATGATATTTTTACTAAATTATATTAAATTATTCCTGTGGTCATTAATCTATTATTTTCAGAATGATAAATCTGAAATAATAGAAGATATTATAGTTAAGAATATAAAAGATTGTGGATGTATAGCTATAAAATTTTCACAATGGATACTACCCAAGATTGAAAGTATTTATGAAATAGATTATGAAAATGGTGAATATACATGGTTTAAGAAATTAGAAAGTTTATATGATAATTGTAATGAGCATCCAATAGAATATACGAAACAATTATATTCTAATGAGTTTAATACAAATATAGAAAAAGACTATGAAATTATTAAATTAATTGCTTCAGGGAGTATTGGACAGGTTTATAAAGTTAAATCTAAGATAGATAATCAATATTATGCATTAAAATGCCTTCATCCTGATCTAAATAAACACATCCTATTTTTTAATATTATTATATGGATGTTATATAATACTCCCATTGTTAATAGATATATTAAGTATTATTTACCAATTAAGTTGAATGATTTTATTAAAGATTTTAAAACACAGACTGATCTAATAAATGAAGGGAATAATTGTTTGAAATTTTATGACTATTACAGGGAAAATGATAAAGTTATTATTCCAACGGTTAGTCGTGTTTCAAGTAATATATTAATTATGTCCTATGAGGATGGAATAAAACATGATGACAAACAGATATCTAATTATAATAGGAACAAAATATTTATCTTAATGAAATTATTCATTAAAAATAATGAACATATTTTAAACTTTACACATGGAGATCTTCATAAAGGAAATTGGTGTGTTAGATTGGAGGATAATAAAGGTAATAAAGATATTAAGATAGTTATCTATGATTTTGGTTTCTGTTGGTATGTTCCTGAATCCTTAATTGACCATCTCATAGGAATTGACAATACATTTTTTAAAGCAAATGATGAAAATATAGATGATTTTGCGTATTATAGCCATATATTAATTAATAGAGTATGTTCAAAAGAAAAAATACTAATTGAAATGAAAAATATTAAAGAAGAAACAGAATTATCATATGATGACCCTATATTCCTTTTTAAATTAATAATAAATACAATGAGGAATAATTCATTGTTAATAGATTCTTATGTAATACAGTCGCTTATAGTCCATAATCAATTATGTAAAGATATTAAGAAATATGATTATACTCTAAATGGCACCGATCATAGTGGTGGGCATATTAAAGGGCAAGTTAGAGAATTTTATCAGAAAAGAATATTAGATATTAAGAATTATTGTGATACATATAATATTTTCCAGGAATATTTACCATTATTAACTGAAGAACATAAATTAAATAAAGAAGAATTTAGTAGCAATGAAATAAATTATATTGATGGTTTTAATTATGAAGAAATAAAGAAATTAGCTCTATCTTAATTATTAGTCAGTCTTTTTACTATATTTATTTTTCATTTTAAAGATATAATATTCATGGAACATACTAACCGCAAAATATAAAACGAAAAGTAGTAGTAATACAAGAAATAATCTATAATCCATTTATTATTTATTCTCCATTATATTTTAAATAATTTAAATTTGAAAATTATTTAAAATTATTTCGTAAATTAGTCTATTATGACACTTAATACAGATTCCTTGATTGAATCTTATTTTAAGCAAAAAAATATTATCATTGCACATCAAATAAATTCATATAATTATTACGTTGATGAAATTATTCCACAAATTCTAGCAGAAAGGTTTCCTGTTATTATCAATTTTAATGATAGTAATTGTTCTATAAGAAAGATAGAGTTAGGAATCAAAGATTTAAGAATAGGAAAACCTCTCATGGTTGAAAACAATGGTTGTTCTAAATTAATGACACCACAAATGGCCCGTATAAGAAATAGTACATACCTGTCACCTATTATCGTAGATTTTGTATCTAAGATAACTATTGAGGAAAATGGAGCGAAGATTGAATTAAATGAAAATATTATCCCCAATATTGTAATTGGGAAAATTCCTATTATGGTCTATTCTAAATATTGTATCCTTAATCAGAAAGGTATGGAGGATGAATGTTGTTATGATCTTGGAGGATATTTCATAATCAACGGTAATGAAAAAGTTATTATTTCACAAGAAAAGATAGCAAATAATTTGATTCAAGTATTTAAAAACCCTAAGAATTCATCCAAATATTCTCACATCTGTGAAACTCGTTCTCTCGATGAAAACATATTTGGAATCCCGAAGGTTTCATCCATAAAGATCACAAATAAACCAGACATTTACAATAACCATTTACGCATTATGCTCCCACATATGAAGACCGAAATACCAATATTCATATTGTTTAGGGCTCTTGGTTGTGTATCAGACAAAGAAATAGTATATCATATTATTGATAATAATGGTTCAAAGATTGACAAGACAATGTTGAAGGTTCTAAAATTATCTATAGAAGAAGCATTTGAAGTTAAAACAGAAACAGAAGCAATTAAGTTTATTAGTAGAAATATTAACAATAATTCATATTATATTCAAAATGAAGAGAAAAAGATATCTTATGTTAAAGAAGTAATCCTCAAGGAATACCTTAACCATATTGGAGATGATGTTCAGAAGAAGATATTCTTTACAGGTAATATGGTTAATAAGCTAATCAAATGCTATGTTGGGATCATACCATTTGATGACAGAGATAGCTATTTGAACAAACGATTTGAGACACCCGGATATTTACTGGGAAGTCTAACTTATCAATGTGTCCATAAGATTACAAAGGATATTAAGAACTACTTAAACAAGGAAGTTAATTCTGGATTGTGGAATCTTAATAAACAATATAATGATATTATTAATGAAATCAATATTCATAAGATTATTAGATCTTCATATATAGAGAATATTATTAAAGGTGCTATGGCAACTGGTAATTGGGGAATGAAAGTAAATGCAAGTAAGCAGGGAGTTTCACAGGTCCTCAACAGATTAACATATCCAGCAAGCCTTTCACATCTAAGAAGGGTACAAACACCATCAGATAATACTGGAAAATTAATTCCTCCTAGAAAACTACATGGTACGGCATGGGGTTATGTCTGTCCTTCTGAGACACCAGAGGGACAAGCAGTTGGTATTGTTAAGAATTTATCTATGAATTGCGAAATATCAGTAACTTCTACATCTGAAACGGTTAGATTTTATATCAAAGATTATATTTATAATTTTAAAGGGATCGATGTATTTACCTTTGATAAGACTAAGGATATTAAAGTCTTTATTAATGGTGATTGGATAGGTTATACCAAAGAACCGATTAAACTAGTTGAATGTTTTAAATATTCAAGGGATTCTGGTAAGATTAACGCACACACATCGATCTACTGGGAACAAATTACAAATACAATTAATATATTTAGTGATAGTGGAAGACCTCTAAGGCCTCTATTAATGGTTAAAGACGGTAATGTCTTGTATAATGATAGGATCCATGAAAAAGTTACTAGGAATAAGATATCATGGTTTGACCTTGTTCTAAATATGAAAGATGAGAATAATAAATGTATAGAGTATATTGACCCATACGAAACAAATAACTGTATTATTTCAATGGATCTAAAAGAAGACCATAGTGGTAAAAAATCAACACACTGTGAAATACATCCTTCACTTATTCTTGGAGCCCTTGCATCTTGTATCCCATTCCCACACCATAACCAGGCTCCTAGGAATACATATCAATCTGCTATGGGTAAACAGGCTGTGGGAGTCCACTGTACGAATTATAATAAACGCTTTGATACATTTAGTCATGTGTTAAGTTATCCACAAAAACCCCTCATTGGGACTAAAATGATGAAATACCTTAATGGAGATAAACTTCCTAATGGAATTAATGTAATTGTTGCGATTGCCACATATGGTGGATATAATCAAGAGGATTCCATTATCTTTAATAAAGGGTCAATTGATAGAGGTCTATTCTCTTCAACATTTTACAGGACATATAAAGATGAAGAAAAGAAAAATCAATTATCTGGAGAAGAGGAGAAGTTCTGTAAGCCTAATAAAGAAAAATTACTATTCCCCAAACCATGTAACTATTCAAAGCTTAACAAAAATGGATTCGTAGACAAAGATACCTTAGTAGATGATACAGATATTTTAATTGGAAAAGTTATTCCTATTAAAAGTAATAGTAATTATAACTATAAGGACAATAGTACTACTCTTAGAAGGAATGAAAAAGGTTATGTTGATGAAAACTATGTTACTACGAATGGCGATGGCTATAAGATATGTAAAACAAGGATCAGAAGTTTTAGGAAACCTCAAATTGGAGATAAGTTCTCTTCCCGCCATGGACAAAAGGGAACTGTTGGAATGATATATAATTCTGAAGATATGCCATTCACATCCTCTGGAATAATTCCAGATATTATCATTAATCCTCATGCTATCCCTAGCAGAATGACTATCGCACAATTAATTGAATGTATCCTTGGTAAAGTATGTTGTGAAACAGGTAATTTTGGAGATGGAACAGCATTTAATAAGGTTGTAGTAAAAGATGTAACCAGGATGCTCCTCCAAGCGGGCCATGAAATGGCTGGAAATGAAATCCTATATAATGGATTTACGGGAGAACAGATAAATACACAGATTTTCATGGGTCCAACATATTATCAAAGGTTAAAGCACATGTCTGGCGACAAGATACATAGTAGGTCTAGTGGTCCGATCGTTACTATGACTAGGCAACCAGCTGAAGGTAGATCATCACATGGGGGCCTTCGTTTTGGAGAAATGGAAAGGGATTGTATGATCGCTCATGGAACATCAAATTTCCTGAAGGAAAGAATGATGGATGTATCAGATAAATATCAGATATTCATCTGTTGTGAATGTAATATGCCTATTATTGCTAATCCTCAAAAAAATATGTATGAATGTAAGAAATGTAGTAACTACAAGAATTTTAAGAAAATAGAATTTCCGTATTCATGTAAGCTACTTATGCAAGAGCTACAATGTATGAATATTGCTCCAAGATTTATAACAGATAAGTCTAATTAACCACTTAATATAGAACGACAGTATTCTTCAGTATAATCTCCGTCCTGCTTTATACTATATGTTCTAGTTTTACATTTCATATAATATCCATTGGTACCAATATATACTGTAATATCGTCATTAATTTTTTTAGGGTATTTTAAGAAATTAACTGCCTCATCAAATGTTAATGTTTTATTATTCTTTTTTATTATTTTAAGATATTTAGAAATATTAATGTTCCTATGTGTTTTATCTTTATTAACAATATGTAGATAAGCACCATATTTACCAGAACCAATAAATATATCAAGTCCTTTTTTATGACCTAATTTTTTAAGGTTTGAAGTATTGTATTTAACAGTTTTTATTTGTTCTTGTGCTTTAGTGATAAATGATTTATATACTTTCTTAATTACATCTATATAATTTAATTTACCACATGCTATTAAATCAAGGTCAGTCTCAACTCTAACTGTAAAGTCTTTACAAATGATATTCATAAAATTATCTTGAAGATATTTGAGGACCTTTGAACCAAGGGGGGTTAATAGAATACGATTTTTTGAAACTTTACCCCTATTAATCTCAATTTTATTTGTTATTAATCCATCCTTATGTAGGGTCTTCTTCTTAACTTCTATATCTTCAGCTTTAACATTTTCTTTTACAGTATAATTTCTATTATCAAGTGTGGAAATAATAGATGAATAGGTTGATGGCCTACCTATCCCTGTTTTTTCTAATAGATTTACTATACCACCTTCATCATATAATGTAGGTTTTACTCCTTCTTTTTCATTGCTATAAGCTTCATTTAATACATATTCATTAGTAAAAGATGGTTTATTATCCACAGTTATATCTTTATTATTGTATATCTTAAACCCTGGAAATATGAGTTGTCTATAATTACTTTCAAAATATCCTATTGTTTTTGTTTCTTTATTTTTTAATAATAGTTTATGAACATCATATTCAGCTGGTTTCATATGAGAGATAATTGTTCTATCATAGATCATGTTATATAATGTTTTAAATTCACCATCTAATTCTGGTTTTTCAATGGAAGTTACTCTAATCGCTTCATGTGCTTCTTGAGCACCCATCACTTTTTTAGTTAATGGTTTTGAGAAATACCCCTTACCAAAATCATTCACAATTTTATGTTTAATTTTCTTTTGAAAATCATCAGAAATGAATGTAGAGTCTGTTCTCATATACGTAATATGGCCACTTTCATATAATGATTGGGCTATATTCATTGTTTTCTTAATTGTAAATCCATGTTTCTGAGCTGTTTGTTGAAGGGATGATGTTATAAATGGTTTATCAGGGTATACTTTATTTTTTTTTATAGATGAACTCTCTACTTTAAATGTACGGTTCTTGTTAAATTTTTTAAACAGATTATCAATAAATTCATCATCAAAATCATCTTCTTCACAGGATGGATCTATAAAGAACTCTGATTTTTCTAATTTATCAAATTGTCCAAATATATCTAATTGTATTTCTGTTTCATAATTATTAATTTGGTTTTCTCTTTCTTCAAGAAGGTTGAGAAGGGCACTTTGAACCCTTCCAGCAGATAAACCCATCACATTAGAGTCTATATTTTTCCATAAACATGGGGATATTAGAAAGCCAATTAAACGATCAATTATTCTTCTAGCCTGTTGTGAATTAACTTGATTAATATCAATTACAGTTGGTGTTTCAAGGGATTTAAGAATTGCTTTTTTTGAAATTTCTCTAAATACAATACGTTTGGTTTTCTTAACATTCACATTTAATACTTTTGCTACATGCCATGCAATTGCTTCTCCTTCTCTATCATCGTCTGCTGCCAGAATAACTTCTCTATCTTTAGAATATTGTTTTAGTTGTTTAACAACTTCTTTTTTATCAGAAAGGATAATATATTTGGCTTTAAAATCATTCTCAACGTCTATTCCAAAATTAATAGGAATACCATATTCAGTTGTTTTTTTCTTATATAGATCTCTAATATGTCCACATGAAGACTTTACACAATAGTCTCTATTATTTGGAAAGAAACCTTGAATCTTTTTAGCTTTTGCGGGTGACTCTGTAATGAGTATTGACATTTAAAGTTTATTTATTTTATCTATTATATATCAAATTTAAAATGGCAGAAGATACAGAGTCACTGGAACCACCAACACATTATAAAATAGCAGAAAACAAACAAAATGGTATGCCTAATATTGATTATATCTTAATTGAGTATAATAAAATCATCCTAGATAAAAATATGTCAGAAGAATTAACCAGATTATGTGGTGATAAATATAATGGAACTGGCCTCAAGAAGTTTAGAGATTTTAAAACTAAAAATTATGGTGATATGAAAAGAATTGATATAGTAAAAAAAGATTTTGAAATTGATAAAGGTCTAGATCCTATTAAGGTTATAAATTTTAATGGTAGAGATGATAGATATGAAATTATTGATGGAAGACATCGTTATATCATTAGTTTATATAAAGGTTATACCCATATACCATGTAATCTCCTTGAAGAAATTTAATTAATTGATAAATAATTTAAACAATTAACTGTAATATATAGTAAGTTATAAACTACATTATGCCTAAAAACAAAAAGGGTGGAAAAAAACATAAGAAGAATAAGAGAGATTCGTATGAATCCTCTGCATTGAGATTAAAAGAAGAATTAGAAGGGCAAGAATACGCACAGGTCACTCGATGTAAGGGTAATTGCCGATTTGATGTGCGCTGTGGAGATGGAAAAGAACGTGCAGCAATATTATGTGGTGCGATGCGTAAACGAAGATTCATCGGTATGAGAGACCTTGTCCTTATTTCAATTAGAGATTTTCAGGATAATATTTGTGATATAATTGATTCATATGATGAAAATCAATCGCGTAAACTAAAAGATGGAGGACATCTTCCTGATAGTTTTAAGCTTGAAGAAGATAATCCGTTTTCTGAAGTCATGGATGATTCTATCACTTTTTCAAGTGATATCCCCGATAGTTCTGATGAGGAAGAAAAAGAAAAAGAAGATAAAGAAGAAGATACCGAAGAAGAGGAAGAAAAAGGAGATATTAATCTCGACGATATCTAATTACTTAGTAAATGAATAAGATAAAATAATTGCTCCAATGAATCCAAATATTATTGAAACCATCCATTTTTTCTTCATGATAGTATATACGTCAGCCCATGCACTCACTTGTTCTTTTGTTGTTAAAGAATATAACATGAGTGGTTTTTTAGGGTATAGTTTATAAACCATTAATTTAACAGAAAGAATAATCGCAATAATTTTACATACAACTACATTATCATTTGGATATTTTAAATAATAAAGGTAACCACATATTATACCAATAAGGTATCCTGTAAAATAGATATATAATCTTTCTTTAGTTATTTCATCATATGTTACCTTTTGTTCTTCATTTAATATTTTTCTAAAATCTTTTATTTTAACATCTTTATTATCAAGGGCCATATAGAAACTTGATAATAATAGAGTTGTACCGATGATACAATAAATCTTATTCATTTATATTATTTAAACATATTTTTATTATTTTAAAGAAATGAATATATATGATTTAGCAAATTATATATCTATAATAGGGACATGTTGTGGCTTATTTTCAAGAGTACCTCAGGTATATAGAACATATACTACTAAATCAGCTGGAGATTTATCTACAAATACAATGGTAATAAATATAACTGCGAATAGTTGCTTTTTATTTTATACCATTGTAAATGAACAATATCCAATTATGTTTAATTGTCTATCGGTTATAACACTTGAAGGTTCTCTTATCTATATGAAAAATAAGTTTTCAAATATTAAAAAATCAAATAGTGAAATTGATTTAATAGAATCTAATTTATCAGGTATGAGTTCTTCAGAAGGTCCGCCAATAGGATTTGTCCGGTAAAAATATTTAAATGATAAATATATAATATAGTTTAGGAAACATGTATTCTTTTTATTATAAGCGATTCTTATTAAATCAACGTTTAATGTTTGAACAATATAAAATAAATAATATCACTAGTTATAATATATTCAATCATAGTTATTTATTACCTAGGATGAATAAAAAAATACCATATAATGAAAGATATGAAACTGTAGATTTTTATCCTAGACAAAATATAATACAATCATGTCCATTAGTAAAAGGTATTAAACCCAATAAGATACCATTTCATGAAAGATATGAAACGATTGATTTTTCTCCTAGAAAGTAGATTATAGATCAATTTTATTATTCTGAATTATTTTTAATAATTTTCTGTTATCGTCATTCAGATTTTTATTTTCTTCTTTTAGAGCTTTACATCTATCCATTAATTTATTTCTAATTTCAATAATACCATTTACTGTATCAACTGAAGGAAGCCTTGCAGCTAATATATCTTCATTTCTAACTTCAGTTCCGTCATCTTTTCTAAAAGGAATAGAATGTGATGGATTATAAATTAGATCAGGCTTTTCATAGGGGTTGAAACCACCATTTCCATCTGAATCCGTGAAAAATTCAATTTCTCCATACCTTTCCCAACCCCCTGAATCTTTCCCAGGGAGTTCAAGATATAATGGATCTAACCACCCCATACTTATAAGAGGGCGAAATATAGTTGTTTCCCAATGGCGCTGTGCACTAATCCTATTTAATATTTCTTTGCGGGCGAGAGGGAGAGCTTCTGCTTTATCTTTATCACTTGAATTTTTAATTTCGTTATAATTTTTTATCTTTGTATCTATGGATGCTTCTTTTATTCTCATAGAAACTAATTCTTTCTGTTGCTCCTTAATATAAAATTGTTTTTCTTTAATATTTTCTATTAACTTTTCATTAATTAACTCAACAGGATGTTTTTCAATAAATTGATGCCTTTCTTCTTTTGGTACGATTCTATTAAATATTTGATGAATAACACAATTCTTTCTATATAAATCCCATTCACCGTGATATGGATTAGTTTTTTCTTGATGATGTACAATGGCATGTAATTCCGTATATAATGATTTATCTATTTTATCTTTATAATCAACACGGAGTTTTGTTGCTAAATAAATCAATTCCCTTTGTGATAACTTTTGAAAATCCATAATTAATATTACTTTACTTTTATATCTTACTTTTACTTTTATATCTTACTTTTATATCAAATTTGAATTATAAATTGAAGGATAGTAACTCTATTTAACTATGGAATTTGAACCAAAGGTAATTGATTATTATAATGAAACACCTGAATGTTTCAAAACAATTGAAAAAATGAATAACGAATATGATAAATTAGAAAATGATTATGATAAAATTAAGAAAGAATTAGAATTCTATAAATCAGCATTTAAATATCCACATTCTAATTCAGCGATATTTAACCTTGTTAGAGTAAAAAAGGATGGAGTAGATGTATGGATTGATCGTATAAAAATAACAGAATTTGAATTGAGGGCATTAGATCAATGTGAAAAAGTGAAATATCTCATTAAAAATTGTAATCCTAGATGTGAAAGATGATTAGATAGCATCTGATACAGAAGAATACTGTTGTTTCCATGCGTCGTAGAGTAATGTATAAATACTCGTTGATACAAAACTACTGAGTGTAACAATTGTTTGAATATTATCAACGCGGATTATACTTTTGTTTCCATCGCGGGCTGCTTTTGAAGCCCACAAATGACCATTTGCTCTTATAACAACATTTCCAGATTCAGTAATAGTTGATGCATTCATATCTGCTGGTACAGCACCATCAGTTATTTCTTTTTCTACATAAATGCTACTCTTAAAAAAAGATCCATACCCTGTACTGGTTGATAATCCACTATCTAGCGTTATTGTATCATTTATAGTAATTCCCATTTATTACTTAGTAATATAATTATTTTTAAATCTTTTCATGAGGTAATATTTGATGACATTCCCATAAATAGGATTTTAAAAGTGAATATTCAGGGGCTTTAAACGGATACATATAATTTTTATCTTGATGTGGGAGTACTATTTTTAGTTGTTCTTTTGGGGTGTATGGTTTATCTTTTTTAAATGTGGGTTTATCCTTTAAGGATGATAAATAACTACAGAAATCAACTAATAACGGAGCATAATGGTATCTATAATACCATCTCCATGATTCACATTTATTAAAATAATAATTAAATGTCCATTGAATAGCTTTAAAATATTCCTGACATATTTCGTGGATATCTTCTTCAATAACCATATCATAACTAGGGTTATATTCTAATGTATTGTAAGTATTGTATATATAGTATTTCTTTCTATAATTATCATTTTTAAATATAATATTTTCATTTTCTCTGAACATTAAAGGTGAAAAATTAGTAAAGTTGTTAAATTCATATTCATTTTGTGAATAAAAATCTTGATATTTGTAATTGGATATATCTTCTATAGATTTAATTTTTTCTAAATATTCAGAGTATTTATTCTTATTACGGTATTGTTGTATGTCTCTCTTTTTTAATATTCTATCAATTGAATGTTTTTCTTTTTCTGATAATTTTTTAATAAATCTATAGAAATTCTCAATATTAATTTCTTTATTATCTATAATATAAAAAGTACCAGAGTAATCATCTTGTAATTCACAATATGTTGTCACTAATAAAGGAAGTCCTTCATATCTAATATTAATAGAAGGGCTATTTATTATAAAATCATTACCTATTAAAAAACAAATGAATAAGTAGTCGTTGAGTATCATTTCATCATTAATTTTATATTCAATCCTAGAGTCTTTTATTTTTTCAATAACATATTTTTTAAGAAGAGGAACATCTAAATAAACATATGGATCTATTACATTTTCTATATTATATTCTGTTCTTTCTCTAAGAAGGTATATATTATGTTTCCTTATCATAGATAACATGATTAAATCAGCATCTAATCCATAGACCACGCTAATTTCGTTTGTATTAATGTGTTTATCTAGATAGTCCATTATTTTATGTTCTCCTTCTCCAGCTTCGTTTGAATCTGAAAGTATTGTTTTAATCTTGAACGATGAAATTTTATCTTTTAAAAAATGATTTAATCTAATCATAAAATCTGTACCAGGTGTAATTTGATTTGTATCCCATATTTTTTTTTCATAAGAAGATTTAAGTCTTCTGTGCCTTTGTTGCTCCATTTTCGTTCTTGGTGCTGGCCCATCAATCGCAATATAAACAATATCTTTTACATTTGTAATTTGTATACATTCTTCTATTTTCTGAAGTATTGCTTCAAACATTTCATTTTCGTCTGTTTTATTTGCACAACAAGGGTGAATCGCACAATTAAGATCAAATAGTAGATTATTTATACATGTTTTAAATCCTGAAGATTTATTAATAATTTCAGGGTAATCATTGATAATATTTTTATAATATAAAGGGATACCCATTTAATTTAATATATCTTTCTCAATTTATTTTTATATAGTAGAATTAAAATATTATTAATATTATAATGGAAGAATCAAACCCCTTGAATTTACTATCAATGAACATGTGTTCGCCGATGGTTGTATATGTAGTCTTTGCATTAGTTATTGGTTGTGGTATATATATGACACGGTCATCATTAAACAAGTATAATAATAATAAGATGAATAATCTATTTAATTATCATTCGCTCCAAGAAGTTAAACTCTTAGTTGTATTGGGGGCTACTATTTATGGTTTATGTCAATATAATCAGGTTAATTTAGCATGGATATTCTTGATATTCCCGATTATTTATTTAATGTTAAGGAATATTTTAGTATTTGTTTCTGTTTCAAATGCCCGTCAAAATGAACCTAAACATGGTATGATGGATCCATCCTATGTTCAACAAGTTAGACAAGAACAAAATAATCAAAACAATGTAAATGAACAGCAGCAGCAGCAGCAGCAGCAACATGGAAATACATTAAGAAATGAAATTAGTAATTCATCTAGTAACTCTATGGGGATGGCACCACCCTTAAATTCAGGAGCATTTAATGGAACACCGATTGGTGGACTTGATAACGGGAGCAGTGGTGGCGGAGCCCCTTTTTAATTAATTTATTTTATTCTTATATAATATAATATAAATGTTAACTGAGATACTTGTTTATTTATACCTCATATATGGTTTATATATGGTTTATGAAAAAAGACTATTAAATCCATTATATTTAATTGTTTTATTAACTGGGATGTTAAAAATGTCATTTGATTATAGAGTTTGTACCGTTGCTTATGTTGAATGTAAGATGAGAGGTGTTTCTCGTGGATATTCAATTGTAAATAAAATATTAGATCCAATGATAGATCTAAGATATACAGACCATACTTACCCTATATATATCCTTGGTTTAGTAATATTGTATTATAATATATATTGGTACCTTAAGATATTTAAGGCTTAATACGATATATTTTTTATGGAATATTTATCTTTTGATGTTGGAATTAAGAATCTTGCATACTGTTGTTTAAATGAAAATAAAACAATTAAACAATGGGGTATTATTAATATGAATACATATCCTGTGTGTGATGTAAAATTAAGGAAAAAATGTGAGAAGCAAGCAACATATGAAGTGAAGGATGATCCAAAGGTAAAATATTGTTGTACAGCACACTCAAAGAAGTTTAAGAAAAAGAAAAAGTTAAATTCTAATCATGATATATTAAAATTATCACAAACATGTATTAGTAAGTTAAAAGAATTGGATATAACAAATGTTAAATATGTATTAATAGAAAATCAACCCGCGTTAAAGAATCCTGTGATGAAGAGCGTACAGATGATTATATATACTTATTTTGTAATGGAGGGTGTAATGAATGATAAATCATCAATTGAAACTATCCATATGGTTAATGCTCGGAATAAATTAAAAGTTTACAAAGGTCCAAAAATAGAATGTAATAAAAAGGATAAATATGCTCAGAATAAATTCCTGAGTATAGCTTATACTGAAAAAATGATAAATGAAGAAGAAGAATGTTATAAAGAATTATTTGATAAGTCTAAAAAGAAAGATGATTTAGCAGATGCTTATCTACAAGGTATATATTGGATAGAGAAGAAATAATATTAAATGTATTTGTGTAATGAATAACCTATAATTAATCCTAATAAGTTCATAAATATATCACTCCATTTTGCATACCACCATACACCTTCTTCATTCTTATCTGTGTTTACATTTCTACAATTAAATAAACTATGGTATCGCTCCATCCTAGAACGCCTGTCTCCACTTTGATAGTTCATCATTGATAATATTAATTCTCCTAATTCCCAAATAATTCCTAATATAAATGAAGCTATTAGATATTTTTTAGTTGGGAAATTATAAGCAACAATTGAGAAAAATATGAGATGAGTAAGAGACCATCCATCGAGATTTAATATAATTTCTTTTTCTAGAATATCTTTTTCCTCAGGATTCTTACATCTATAAAAACCATATATAAAGATTAACAATACAGATATAATAAAATAAGATATAAATAGTTGGTTTTTATTTAGTTTCATTTGTAAATACAAATATTTAAATATTCAAATATGTGAGCGTTTAAATCTTATAATATTAATATTTAAAGAATTTATTTTATTAATATGAAAATAATGAGTAATATCTTATTAAATGCTTTATATAAATACTATACATCCGATGGATCGGATTCAAATGTTCAAAAGTTATTAGATGTTCTAGAGGATAATAATAAAGTTTCATTGCGTATAATTGATTGGTTTGTAACAAATTATTCAAAAAAGCATGGTATATATTATATGATTTATGAAGATGTAGAAGGAAATAAAAGTTTTGAAGAAATAGATGCCGAAAAGTTAAAAGATAGGAAACAATTTAATACTTATCATTCCTATAAAGCACAACTAAAATCATATTCTAAGAAACGTTTTGATCCATTTTGTAGGAGGGATCGTATAAATTTTGAATACTCTGAAGGGAAAAAAATAGAAACAACTGTCGGGCAATTAAATTTCTTTAAATGGGCTATTGATAATCTTATAATAGATTATATACAAGATAATTATGATGAAATTGAAACTGACATGAATCAAAGTTATCATTTAATTAAAAAAGAAAAAAAGACAACAAATGAAAGGAAGAAGAGACAAGAATTATCTAAGTCTGCATCCCGTGGATTAAATTCAAATAATATATCTGTCGTTTTAGATTTTAATTAAACCCTTTTATATATATATGTTTAAATGTATTTATCATAAAAAATGTGATTGGTGTAAAAAAAGGAGTGAAGAAGTGTATACAATAAAGCTTTGGTGTAAATATTATAATAAGAATATATGTGAAGAATGCTACGATAAAAAAAAACTTTAATTTTTCTTTTTCTTCTTTTTCTTTTTTGACTTACTCCCACCATGTTGGCGATAAGTAAAATTAAATATGTGGGGTTCTATAGGACATTGTACTAATATCTCTGAAGTACTTAATTTTTCATTATCATACTTTTCAAGATATTTTTTAAATTCTTCTCTATTTTCTCCATTATAATCCATTGATGTTTCCTCTTTTTCACCATATTGCCAACCTTCATTAAAATACAAAAGGTTAGACACCATCCCATGTACTTTTTTTATTCTATCAACATAGTCTAGGAGATTATCCAGCTGTGTATAATGAACAATACGATATGTTCTATCTTTTAATTTTGATGGATTAACAATATTTTTTAAAAAATCTTCATCATTATCTGCTTTCAATGAACCAAAATAGATACCATACTCCATTGTACTGTGGGCACGGAATAGATGTTCAATTAGACGTATCAGTTTGTCATCATCTTCTTCAAAATTATCTCTAAGATAAAATTCTTCGTTTAGTTTAATAATTTTAGGTATGTCTTGTTTATTAATATATTTGGAGCGGTTCAAACAATTATTAGGCCAAGATAAAATGCCATCAAATAAATCCTTCTTAGAATGTCCATCTTCAATCATTTCTTTATAAATATCTAACATACCACTGTCATCACTTTGATACATTTCATCAACTAATTTAGGTATCATACCAATATATTTATCATCACCATCAATCTTAGCTCTTCTTACTGTAAAAACATAAAGAGGCATTTTATATTATATAACATAATAATATGAATACTACAATAATAGAAAAAGAATATACACAAATACCAATAAGCATACAATATATTCTATTGTCTGGATATGTAATTATGTCATGGGGAACAAATAATTTTGTATCAACTTCTACAAAATTAATGTTAATGTATCTTTATTTATATAGTTAGTGGGCACTTCCGGGAATCGAACCCGGGACCTCTTGCACCCAAAGCAAGAATCATACCACTAGACCAAAGTGCCAAAAGTGCGTCGTCCGGGACTCGAACCCGGGACACCAGCTTGGAAGGCTGATATGCTAACCCCTACACCAACGACGCTTTATAGCTCAGCGAGGTTTCGATCCCCGGTCCTCCAGGTTATGGGCCTGGCACGCTAACCACTGCGCCACTAAGCTTATTTTTACTTTAAAAAAAATTATTAATTAATATTGATCATATTTTTATTATGATTTATATACGCATTTTATAGATTTATTTGTTTTAATTTAAGCTTCGGGCTTCTTAACCCGTACAGCACGCTTCTTCTTAACTACCTTCTTGACTGGCTCAGGCTCTGGTTCCTTAACTTCATCCTCTGATTCCTCGGCGGCCTCAACTACTTCCGTCTCAACCTCCTTCTCCTCTTCCTCAGAAGAGTCTTCAATCATGTTAGATACATCCTTAGAAGTATTAACAGTCTCCACTTCCTCAACATCTTCATCGTCAGAATCAGATAGAATTGCAAAATCACGGAGACCTCCCTCAGGAACCTTTACTCGAATCTGTTCGGCCCTCCATGTACATCCGAACTTACCATTCGCGATCCAAATACCATTACACTTAAGCACGGCCTTAATCTGACAACCCTGGACTAGGATATTGGCTACATCTGCTGGAGTATCAGTATCTCCATTAATATCAAAGTTAGTCTTCTTGTTATCATAGATTGAAAGGTTAGGAAAACGCCCATCCCTCTTCACAACCTTAAATCCAAACTGGTCCGGGTACTTGCCATTTGGTTCTCCAGTCTCGGCATCAAGAGAACACTTTACCATAGGAGTATAAAGCTCCTTAACTGTCTCAAGGCTTAGCTTAGGCTTGCGAAACCATGCCTGAGAATTCTCAACCGCCTTATTCATAAGGTAGTTATCAAGCTCAGTAAACTTTGAATGAAACTCCTTCATACTCTTATTGGTATCGAGGTTACTCATTGACACCTTAATACTCCACTTTCCAGAGGAATCATTGTCTGGATAGTAGGAGGGTTCAAATGGAAGCTTTGATTCTGGAATAGTCACATAGAGAGGACTCATACCCCCATTGTAGTTAAGGTACAGCATCTTCCCACCGTTGTCAAGCGTCTTAGGGGTGGAGAAAGTGACCTTGGACAGGTCAATATCCTTAGCATTCATAGCAGAAGACATATTCTTTTGTCTGTTGTTTTTTGTCTTTTGTCTTTTGTCTTTTGTCTTAGTGTCTGTTGTTTTGTTTGTTTTAGTGTTTAGTGTTTAGTGTTTTGTGTTTTGTGTTTTGTGTTTGTTGTTTACTGTTATATCTCTTTGCTTTCTGTTTATATTATGTAATATCTCTATAAATAACTTTCAAATTTATTAAATATGGACATATTTTGATTCAACGATAGATATTATTTAAATATTTTTTTCAAAGAAGTAATATAGGACAAATGTGTAAAATTGAGAATTGCAATAATAAAGGAAAAAATGTATATGGAGAATATTGTAGTAAACATAAAAGGGAATACCTCACTAGTAATGATTTAATATTAAGGGAAAAATTCACAGGTAAGAGTAGTGACTATTTAAAAAAAGATATAATCAAAACATTAAAAGGTAATATCCATAGGAGAGAGTGGTCAAGTGTTAAGAAAGAAACTCTTTTTAATGATTTAATAAATGAATTTGAAATTTTAGATAGATACCAAAAGGATATTGGTGGTATCATTCGGATTCAACGATATATTAAAAATAAACCTAAATTAATTGATAAGTTAAGAGGAGAAGGGTTTTTCAATAAAAAATTATGTAATAATGATACTGATTTCTTTACCTATGATACAATTGACGAAGTTGAAAATAGATATTTTTTCTCATATAAAGATAATAATCAATTCATATGGTTTTTTGATATAAGATCATTTAATAAATTAATTGAATTAAAACAGAATAATCCTTATACACGAGAAGAATTAACAAATGAAAGTATCGATCGTTCCAAACAATTATCACTACTTATTAATTTAACAGAAAAGGATGAAATATTAAATATTACAATGATAAATAAAACTAAATCTCAAATAATAAAACAAAAAGTTATTGATTTATTTTCTCAGATAGAACAATTTGGTTATGAAGGTAATATTGATTGGTTTTTATCATTAAATGTGCGGAAACTAAAGCAATTATATAGAAGTCTAGAAGACATATGGAATTACAGACTTCAATTAGACCAGGATACAAAGTCTAGAATATCACCACCAAATGGTTTAGTTTTTAATATACCTGTAAATGATATTCAGAGAATAAATAATAGAGAAAATATTCAGGAAATTATTATTAATGAAGCTATGAAATTCAATAATGCTATATCCCTTGAAGATAAAAAATTAGGATACATGTATTTTTTAATTGGTTTAGGGACTATTTCATTACAATGTTATAATGCTCACCCTTGGATGATGTATTTGAATTAATTATATTATAAATATATATATGGAATATCTTTCCGACGCCTATCAAAAATCAGAAAAATATCGTAACGCAGTAAGTAAGTTGCCCGAAGGTTGGGAAATATTAGTTATATTGAACTACATGATACTTCAGTATGGTGTCCGTGAATGGCAACAAGATAGAATGGAACCAATGATCCAAGCAATGAAAGACAATAAATTAACTGTCAAAGATTTACGAAGTCAAACAAATGTCGTTGGAAAAGGGAGTATGAGAAAAGGTGAATTATTAAACATTCGTGCAAGAGAAGAACTCCGCATAAATTATAAAGATGATTCATATCCTTTTGATGAAGAAGATGAAATATCTTCTTTTTTAAAAGAAAATAAAGAGACCCTACAACGCCTTATTCGGGGTATTCGCCCTGGTTCACATGGTTTGTTACGATTCAAAGATATCCAGGATATTGATAGCGGTGTCTATCAGGAGGAAGCATGTCGCGATCTAATGTACTTTGCCAATCCTTTATTCACTATCCATTCATTGATTGATTATCGTTCTATTGGATATGATAATAGGACAGATATTAGTTGGGCCCATGAACTTCATGATCACAAAAATATAGTATCTGCTTCAATGAAGACTTTACAAAGTATGAGTCAACATGGATTAGAAATAACTAAATTACTCTTAGAGCATATTTATGATGTTGAATTAATAAATGATCCATCTTCTATCAATGTAATGGTAAATATTATTTTATCGGCAAACAGAGTGAATACGGAGGTAAATCGTGGTTATCCACACTTCAATCAATATGGTTTAGGAATACATTGGAAACATAATCTTGATATACTTCTTTTACTGTTTGAACATGGATTAAAGAACCAGCGGTATGATACTATTCGAGATTTTGATTTAATTGTAGGGGGGAATGGATGGCATCTTTCACAATTTTCAACAGAACAAGTTGAAGAAGGAATACCCGATCATTTAATGCAATATGAACCAATTAATTCATTAACAAATATTTTACCCCAAGGATCAACAAGAAGCCTCCAGGAACCCAAAACATTGTTTCACTTATGTGAAAATGATGTCTCGGGCACTACGCACTTAGGATATGCTATCGTGCCAGTTAATAATCCTTATAATGTTCAATCAATAAGGAAATTATGGATGAATACTATTAAACTTCAAAAAGCTCAACAAAATCTTTCTTTAGCAAAAGGGATGAATGACCCTTATTCATATTTATCAGATATTCATGAATCTAAATTATTTGAAAGAATTGGTCTCCCCGGGAGAGGCAGTAGTAATAAAGCTGCTCGGGCTTTAAGAAGACAAACTGTTGGAAGATTATCGGGTAAGAAAGCGTTATTTGATACACAAAAAAGATTAGAAGCCGCAAAAATGTTGTATCCTGGAGAAAAGGATGAATCTTATTTAGGAGATGATGATATCAATGTGTCAAATAGAATTCGTGACATTTATTTGGAAACGGGTAATATTCCATTTTCTGAACGCCGGGTGAACCGGTATTTTAGAGATAGACCTGATATAATTGAAGAACCTGAACCTGAACCTGAACCTGAACCTAAAAAATATACCAGAGAATATATTGAGAAATTGAAAAGAGAAGAAGAAGAATTAGATAGAACTTTAGCAGCAATGTTAAAAGAAGATCCAACATTACTTGATTCTGATTCAAGTGATAGTTCTGATCCAATGAATCAGGTAGATGGTGGATATGCGAAAAAAAGGGCCCGTACAAGGGAAAAATCTAGGAAGAAGAAAAATAAGAGGAAAAAAAGGACACTTCGTAAAAAATAATAATTAAATTATTTAAACAAATATCTATATAGTATATCATAATAAATAGTGCGGTTAAAGAGATAAAAAAAAAAATAAACAATAATAAAATGCCTGGAAAAACGAAAACCACCAAAGCGAAGAAAACTTCTGCCACGAAGAAACAGACTAAGAAAGTCGTTGACCCCCCTGTCCAGGAACAGGTTGAGGAGACCCCAGTTGTAGAAACAACTGTTCAGGATACTCCGGAAGAATCAACTAGCTATGATCAGGAATTTTCTGATTTGAGTGCTAAGCTAAAGGATGCCATGACCCTTGTTAGAGGTGTCATGACTGACATTAACAAGCTTGAGAAGCGTGTTGCCCGTGACCGCAAGGTTATGGACAGAAAGATGAAGGGTCGCCAAAAGAGAGTCGTTGACCCGAACAAGCCACCAAGTGGTTTTGCGAAGCCCGGTCCTGTATCGGATGAGCTCCGCACTTTCCTCAAGCTCGGCAAGGATGAGCTCATTGCCAGAACTGAAGTAACCAAGAAAATTACTCAGTACTGCAAGGAACACAACCTCCAGAAGGAAGAAGACAAGAGAACCATCCACGTTGATGCCCCTCTCCGCAAGCTACTCCGCCTCTCCAAGGGTGATGAACTAACCTTCTTCAACCTCCAGAAGTACATGAAGATCCACTACCCTAACAAGGATGGTGAGTTCGTAAGTGCTTAAAAGACTGAAAGTTCATTGACTGTCATTCTTAATGTTTTATAAGTGAATTTGTTTTTATTTATGTTATTAAATTTTCTATTGTCCTGTTTTAATTGATTATTATTCAGTAAAAATTGAATAATTTCATTACCATTTGTAATATTAATATAATCTTTATTTTTAGCCTCGCAATGATCTATGAATTTTGAAAATCTTTCATAAATCTCTGCCCTTATAATATAATAAGCAAATACATGTGTATCTTTATTGATATCTTGCTTATTTATTCCTTTTCTATGAAGTATTTTTTGTGCTAAATAAATACTATAACTTCTTTCTAAAGATATCATCGTTATAAAGAATTTAAGTGGATCTTTTTTAGTTGTTTGAGATATTAGATAACAATTTAATATATTTGCCCATATTTCTGTATATGCTTCATCCGAGGTAATTGTTTTAGTATTAATATTATACCTTTTATTATAATGGTCTATAAGACCCTCCGTATCTGAATATTTAGAAAAACCAAATGCATGTATTAATTCATGTAATGTTACCTTTAAAATTTCTTCTTTCCTCCATATATTGATCCACGCCGAATGAGTACCTTTTATTAAACATGAACCAGAATTTACTTGATCTTTTATAAGGGTTATATTCTTGTTTAATAGTTTCTTGAAATCTGTTAAATAGTAATTTATTTCGAGATTAATTAAAGATATATCAGTAATACTTGAAATAAATCTTATATATTGAATTAATCTAGAGATAAATTGTTTTACATCTTCATTCTTATAATATACTCTCAAAGTTATATTTAACATTCCAATCATTAATTTACAAGTTACTATTTTCTCTAATTTTCCGTTAACATATTCCTTTATTTTATTACCCATGTAAGGTGAAGATAAATCTTTTTTAACTCCATTGTTTATATGAATGTCCTCTTCATATGATACTATTTTAACATTTTTAAGAGTAGTTTTATCTAAGTGATTGTAAAGTTTTTTAAGGCTGTTTTTATTATATGTTTCCATCTTTGGGAACATAAAATTTCTGAGTTCTATTGAATCATCCGTAAACTTAGATGACATTTATTAATCATTTATAAAAAAATTTAATGATAAATAACAGTTAAGGTTGTCAATAATAATTTTATCTTTCTGTCCCCTTAGATAAAGGTAATAGATTCCATTATTACTAATTATAATAATGACTTTTAATGTTCTATTAATAAATTCTTCTCTATTAATACATAAATTAATAACTACATCATTAAAGAGTTTAGTAATATCTATAGATTTATGTGCTTTAACAATTTGATTATTATGGATTCCTTTAAATTTTCTCCATATATCTTTCTTAATTCTATCTGGTATAGATTTATATATTAACTTCATAAGACGAAATTCTTTAGAATTAATAATATTAGTGTAGTATTTATTTAATAGTAGATAATCTTCTTCTGTAAACTGAATATCTCCAAAAATAAGGTATATATTATGTTTTTTTCTAAGTTCATCATCATAAAGGTTATCATATGCTTCTTTAATCTTTATAAAATCTTCATTTCCTCCATTATTTTTATCAGGATGATAAATGATGCATAATTCTTTATATCTTTTTCTTATTTCTTCTTTTGTACAATTACTTTTAAGATCAAGTACTTTGTAATAATCAACTATCATGTATTAATTATTTTAAATATACATATTATTATTAATTCAATATAGATTATATCTCTATACGAGCCTTCTAATATATGATTGTATTTCGCTATTTCTTTAATTAGTAGAAACACCTTTTCATTATTATTCTTGAATAATTTTACTAAGCTTATTAATAGCAATTTTAAAAGTTCATTAAGGTTTATATTTATTTCTTTAATTGTAGAAGATAAAGCCCTTATATTTAGAATATTAAAATCATTCATAATAATCAGTTCTAATATCTTATCTTTATAAGTATAGTAAATATCTTCATATACGCCATTACTTTGATATTTAAATATTAAAGTTTCTAAATTATATTTCGCACAATCTTTTTCTAAGAGGAATTCATTAAAGATTATTCCATTTTTATTAAATATATTCATGAGATAAATCTTCTTATCAATAGTCTTTGGCATTTTAATACGTATTAATGTACACCTACTATTGATGGCGACATCTATACTATTTAACCTCTTAGTTATTAAGATAAATCTTGTTGTTTTATATGATTTTTCTAATATTACTTTTAAGAATCTTTGAATAATGACATTTACATCCTCAAAATTATCTATAATTATATACTTAATTTTATCAGTATAATAATCATATGATTGTATAAGATTATTAATAAAATTTTTAAAATATTCTTTATCGTATATCATATTAGAATAAATGTAGTAATATGATAAATTACCAAATGCCTTTAGTTTATTATTATCTTCAATGATAGATATATCTCCATATAGACTTTTAAAAAGTTCTCTTATTATTAGAGATTTACCGCACCTAGGCGGGCCATATAATATTAAATTAGAATGATTTCTATTTTTGATGAACTTTCTTATATTTTCTGTTTCTTTATAATGCAATAAATCAAGTATATTCTCTGAAATCAGGTTCATACCCCCATGTTCCATATGTTTACTTTATTAGTATTAATATGATGATAATATTAATATGAACTTAATTATAAATGATAATAATTTTTCAATTAATAATGTAATACTTAAAAAATCAAAAAGGTCTACAAAGATAATTTATAATTTTAAAACTGTAAAAATTATAGGAATTACCTTTACATTAAAATCATTTGAATGTAATTATAATGGTAATTTTTCATTCATTACATTAAAAGATAAAAAACAATTAGATAACCTTAAAGAAATTGATAAATTCTTAAAAGAAAATATACCCAATTATGAAACATTTATTAAAAAAGGAATAATTAAGATTAAAGGGAATATTAAAAAGAATAATGAGAATCATATTGATATTAATATAAACAGTCTTAAGAATATAAATGATAATAATAGAGTTCAAATTTTCATTATATAATAAAAATACTTATTAAATGGTAGATTCTAAAGAATATTTCTTATTGGCTAACCCCTATCATATTAAGTCTATTGAATATGACGAAAATATAGAAGTAGATCTAGACGAAGTAATTATAGATTCTATTAAAGATAAATATAAGGATTCTTTAATTTCAATAGCGGATGAAAAACAAATTTTAAAAAAAATTGAAAGTTTATGTATAGACTGTACCATTAAAAATACTGTGAAAGAAGTAATTGATACTATTATTTCTATATTAATACTTGAACCCTTTGATGGAAGATTATTACAAAAATCTTCTAGTTAATAAACTTAAAAAAGATGTGATAGATGAGATTTTGGGTATTGAATTAGATTGTGAAGAAGTATTAATTAAGGATGTAATAAATGACTACTTTAAAAATAATAAAGTAGATTTTAAAGATGATAAAGAACGATATGGTATAAAAGAATCAAAGACTCATAAATATAGACCTAGATCAAATGTAATAAACAATTGTAAATGCATGGCGCGTGTATGGAATGAAGGGATGGGCGGTCAATGTAGTCGTAATAAACATAAAGATTATGGTGATTTTTGTAAAATGCATTATAACTTAGGTGGATATGAATGGAATTTTGGAACGGTTGATAAACCTAAGGAGAGACAAGTAATACATAATGGAAAAGTCCATATATGGTTAACTACTTAATTTAAGGGCTGTCTGGGACTCCAGAGCAAGTGGCGGTAGCACCAGAATCATATGGTTCAACACCATCCGCACCACCTCTCATTGTTCTACGGCGCGAGGAGCGGCGGGCTCCACGACGGGCCGAACGACGGGCCGATCTGCGGGCCGAACGACGGGCTCCACGACGGGCCGATCTGCGAGCCGATCTACGAGCCGAACGACGGGCCGATCTGCGTGCCGATCTGCGGGCCGAACGACGTGCCGATCTGCGGGCCGATCTGCGTGCCGATCTGCGGGCCGATCTGCGGGCCGAACGACGGGCAACGCGGCGGGCCGAACGTCTAGCCGAACGACGGGCCGATCTGCGGGCCGAGCGTCTGGCCGATTTACGCGCAACACGTCTGGCCGATCTGCGGGCCGAACGTCTAGCGGATTTGCGGGCAACTCTTCCGGATCTGCGGGCAACTCTTCCTGTTCTGCGGGCAACTCTTCTAGATTCTTTTGACATATTTATAATATAGAAAACATTTTATTTGAGAAATATTGATAAATTTATATCAAGGCATATTCTTTCATTTTTTGAACGAATTATCTCCCTTATATTATCTAATCCAATTTTACTATTATTTACTATATAAAGTGCAATTATTATTGGAGAGATAGTTAAACCATCATAACAATAAATTAATATGTTATTTTCTTCCGAAATATCTTTAATATATTCAATTATTTTTTTAGAATTTTCATATAATAACTGAATATCCCTGTTTGGATCTAAATTTTGACTTAGTGGTATTCTTAATTTTTTAATTTCATTTATATTTGGAAATCCATAATCTAATGTACAGTTAATGAAAATATTTATTAGATTATCTGAAATAAATTCTTTATTAAATGAATCATTAATATCCCCAATCCATAATCCCGAAAGAATTTCTGTTGGCATTTAAATTTGATAAATTATTTAAAAGTAATTTTTAAACTATTTATTGAAATGGAACTTAATGAACATTATGACTTCTTAACTAAAATGGAAGAAATTGAATCAGTTCAGAAGGTTAATTGTTGTGAAACAAAAGATAACTATCAAAACTACAATGGACAGATAAAATGTAAGGTTTGCAATAATATTATAACAAATATCAGTGATAACCCAGAGTGGAGATACTATGGATCCAAAGATAGTAAAAATTCAGATCCAACAAGGTGTGGTATGCCAGTGAATACATTACTACCAGAGTCTTCTGTTGGATCAAGTGTATCTTTTAATAGCAATACAAAAACAATGAATCAAATTAGAAAGTTTCAACAATGGCATGGAATGCCTTATAAAGAAAGAAGCCTTTATAAAGTATTTATCACAATTCAGACTGTATGTGAAAGAAATAGTATACCGGGGAAGATAATGAACGAAGCCAAATCTTTATATTCTATCATTTCTGATACTAAAATATCAAGAGGGGCTAACCGAGAGGGTATTATTGCGGCATGCCTTTATTTCGCATGTAAAGAATGTGATGTCCCAAGAAGTTCAAAAGAGATTGCTAGTATGTTTGATATTACTGTAGGTATTATGACAAGAGGTATTAAAAAGTGCCAGGAAATAATATCTATGAATAAAAAAAATAAAAACCGATTAGCTAAAACAATACCTATTAGTCCAGTATCTCTTATTGAACGGTTTTGTAATAAATTGGAATTAAACGAACATTCAACTAAAATCATAATGGATATCTGTAAAGTTTCGGTTGAGAAAAATATTATTTCAGAAAATACACCCCCATCTATTGCTGCTGGATGTATATTCTACTTTAATAAGAAAATTAATAGTGGTCTAACTAAGAAAAAAATATCATGTATATGTAAGACTTCTGAAGTTACGATTAATAAATGTTGTAAAAAACTTGAAGAAAATGATAGACTATTTTGTGAAATATTGTACGATACTGAAGAGAATGGCAATAATTAAACCTTTTAATAAGATTGCTGGGAACTTAGATTTATCTGTTTGAATATCGTAAAAAGTAGGGAAATCTTTTAATTTCAATGGTTCACTAAATGTATCTAGTCCCATAATAACGGTAATAGTTAAAACACTAATTACATCTTTAAAATTACCTAACATACTTTTAACATTATCGGCAAATGTTAAATTATTATTATAGCCTTTATATTGGTTATTAGCCATCATTTTTTGTTGTTGTGCAGCCATCTGTTGCTGATACATCTGTTGCTGATACATCTGTTGTTGATACATCTGCTGCTGCTGCTGCGGTGTCATTGGTTGACCATTATTCATCATTGGTTGACCATTATTCATCATTGGTTGACCATTATTCATCATTGGTTGACCATTATTCATTCTAGGTTTTGGTTGCTGTTGCGGTGGCTGTTTAATATTCTTTTTTTCGGAATTAACATTGGCTTCATTTAATTCATTTATAATTGAGTCAACAACATTATTATCTTCTTTAGATTGTGCTTGTGTGTTATTAATTAAATCATTTATTTGTGTTCCTCCACTTGACATTTATTTTTTAGTATAATTATTTTTTAATAAATAAACGTGTTATAATTGTAGTGTCTTTACATTATTAAAGCTATCATCTGATATAAATTTACCAATCATAAACCCCATTAAAAGAGATAACATAATTCTAAATAATACTTTATACTCCATATTAATAATTCCGTATATTTTATTTTAATACAATATTATCATCCGATAAAATATAATTATAGAATATTGTTAGTGAAATAGCTAGAAGTAAAATCTTTATATCTATAATTGATTCCATATATCTAATTAAAATATTTAAAATAAACTTCAATAAGAATATTAATATTAATATGCAACATCACACTGATTTAGATATTTTTGTAGATATGATGGATTCAAGGCACGTCATTCATGATGAAGTAATTGAACCACGACAGAATCCTGAATATTATATTACAAAAGCACAACATATAAGAGACCAATTTACTGATAATAAAAATTATTATTTCTTTCTAAAAGAATTTATCACTAAATATAAAGATTTAGATGATGGACAGAAAATA
>MDTE01025473.1_pt1 | contig 50514 bp, 48 predicted proteins | sample 811231 | NCBI WGS metagenome assembly MDTE01 (sample SAMN05326651, study PRJNA326480) | marine metagenome | isolation source: seawater | place: Indian Ocean: Red Sea | collected 2010 | reverse complement strand
TAATGATTAAATCCATCTATCAACTTTTTTACAATAATCTTCATATTCTTTACCAAATTTCTTTCTCATTTCAAACTCTTCTGGTTCTATCTGAAATTTATTTATATAAAAAATAAAAAATGGTATTAAAATTAAAGATATAATTGAAGCTTTATAAAAAGCAAATGAAATAATAATTAATAGCATACCTAAATACATTGGATTTCTAGTAATTTTATAAGCACCTGTTATCACCAAACTGGTGGTTTTATATGGTTTGGTTGGATTTACTGTTGTTTTTCGATTTACGAACTGAACAACAGCAGATATAATAAAAATTATTCCGATAAATAATATAACAACACTTATAACATCAGTATTCAAATTATATTCCTTTAAATCAAATAAATATATAATTGTAAGTATTATTAGACTAACAATTGGTGGTGGTATTTTAGTATCTAAATTCATATAAATTAATACCTATAATATTCAGGTTTAAAAGGACCTTCTTTTTTAACCCCTATGTATTGTGCTTGTTCTTCAGTTAATTCTTCAAGTTCAACTCCAAGATTTTTTAGATGAAGTTTAGCAACCTTTTCATCTAAATGTTTTGGAAGCATATAAACTTCATTTTGATATTTTTCACTGTTCATCCACAATTCAAGTTGTGCTAAAACCTGATTTGTAAATGAGTTGCTCATTACAAAACTAGGATGACCTGTTGCACAACCAAGATTTACCAGTCTTCCCTCAGCCAAAACAATTAAATCGACACCATCAATAGTGTATAGGTCTACCTGGGGCTTAATTTCTAATTTAGTATTTCCATAATTCTTTTCTAACCAAGCCATATCAATCTCATTATCAAAATGTCCAATATTACATACTATAGCTTTATCTTTCATCTTTTTGAAATGCTCTGCTCTCAATATATCCTTGTTTCCAGTGGCCGTAACTACAATATCAGCATTCTCAATTACATTGATCATTTTCTTCACTTCAAATCCGTCCATAGCAGCTTGTAATGCACAAATAGGATCAATTTCACATACTGTCACGATAGCTCCTGCTCCTGAAAATGAAGCAACAGTACCTTTTCCAACATCTCCATACCCAGCAACTACAACTCTTTTTCCAGCTAACATAATGTCAGTAGCTCTTCTTACGGCATCTACAGCACTTTCTTTACAGCCATATTTATTATCAAACTTAGATTTAGTAACCGAATCATTTACATTGATAGCAGGAAAAGGTAATTTATTATTTTTCATTCTTTCGTACAGTCTGTGAACACCTGTAGTAGTTTCCTCTGAGAGACCTTTAATTCCATTAATAAGCTCTGGATAATGATCTAAGACCATATTAGTTAAGTCTCCTCCATCGTCAAGAATCATATTTAGCGGTTTCTTTTCTTCTCCAAAAAATAAAGTTTGTTTAATGCACCAATCAAATTCTTCCTCATTCATGCCTTTCCAAGCATAAACAGAAATACCAGCTTTTGCAATTGCTGCAGCCGCATGATCTTGGGTTGAAAAAATATTGCATGAGCTCCATGTCACCTCTGCTCCTAGTTCAACAAGTGTCTCGATTAAAACTGCTGTTTGAATGGTCATATGTAAGCATCCAGCTATACGGGCACCCTTCAGTGGTTTTTGTTTTACATATTCTTCTCTTAAAGACATCAAACCAGGCATCTCAGCTTCAGCAAGCTTGATTTCTTTTCTTCCCCAATCAGATAGAGAAATATCTTTTACTTTGTAATTTTTATTTGTCATTTATTATAAATTCTTTGATCTTTTCAACATAATCTAGTTTTTCCCAAGTAAATAATTCAACTTCAATTTCTTTTAAATTTCCTGAGCTTGAAATAAACTTTTTTGTTATTAGTTCAGGTTTTCTTCCCATATGTCCATAAGCTGCTGTTTCACTATATATAGGATTTCTTAATTTTAATCTTTTCTCAATAAAATATGGCCTTAGATCAAAAAGATTTGTTACAATATTTGCAATTTCAGAATCAGTTTTACCAACTTTTGATGTTTTGTAGGTGTTAACATAAACTCCAATTGGTTTAGAGATGCCAATTGCATAACTAATTTGAACAAGACACTCTGTGCATACTTCAGCAGCGACTAAATTTTTAGCAATATGTCTTGCTGCATATGCTGCACTTCTATCAACTTTGCTTGGATCTTTTCCTGAAAATGCTCCTCCTCCATGAGCTCCCTTTCCACCATAAGTATCCACAATAATTTTTCTACCTGTAAGTCCTGTATCACCGTTTGGTCCACCAATTACAAATTTTCCTGTTGGATTTATAAAGTACTCAATTTCATTATTAAAATACTTTTGATACTCTGGATATTTTTTTAAAATTCTTGGAATTAAAATGCTATGAATATCATTATTTATTTTGGAAAGCATGATTTGTTCATTATCAAATTCATCATGTTGCGTTGATATTACTATTGTTTTTATTTTTTGTGGCTTGTTATCTTCAGAATATTCAACAGTAACTTGAGATTTAGAATCAGGTCTTAAGTATGTAATTTCTTTATTTTCTTTTCTTAATTCTGCTAGTTCTTTAAGTATAATATGTGATAAATCCAGTGCTAATGGAATAAAATTTTCTGTTTCATTACAGGCATAACCAAACATTATTCCTTGATCACCAGCTCCCTGATCCTCTAAATTATTTTTTTCTACTCCTCTATTTATATCTTCAGATTGTTCATGAATGTAAGACAGAATTCCACATGAATTACCATCAAATAAATATTCACTTTTATTATAACCAATATCCTTTATTACATTTCTGGCTATTGACTGTAAGTCTAAATAAACATTAGACTTAACTTCCCCTGCTAGAATAACTTGTCCTGTGGTAACTAAAGTCTCACATGCAACTTTAGCACTATTATCAAATGCCAAAAAATTATCAATAATAGAATCACTTATTTGATCTGCAATTTTATCTGGATGGCCTTCACTAACAGACTCTGAAGTATACAAATAGCTCATTTATCTAAAATTATTTTTGGTTTTATCAAAAACATATTTTATCACTTCTTTATGTCTTTTTTCAAATCTTTTTGAGCTTCCTGATGCTGGTGAGCCATAAAACCTTCTCGATGCAACTCTAAATTTCTTTGCAACATCCAGATGCATCATGATATGGCTCCAAGGGCCCATATTTCTTGGTTCTTCTTGAGCCCAAACAATTTCTTTTGGACTATAATCTGAAATAATTTTTAATATTTCTTTTTCAGGTAACGGGAATAATTGCTCAATTCTAACAATCGCAACATTATTAATATTATTATTTTCTCTATACTCAATTAAATCATAATAAAATTTACCTGAGCAAAAAATTAAAGACTCAACGTTTTTATTGATGAGATTATCTCCAACAACAGGTTCAAACTTTCCATCTGATAGATCTTTTTTACTTGATATAACTTTTGGATGTCTAAGTAAACTTTTAGGTGTAAAAAGAACTAAGGGTTTTCTAAAAGTTGTTGCAATTTGTCTTCTTAGTATGTGAAATAAATTAGCTGGAGTGGTACAATTAGCAACATACATATTGTCTTTTGCACATAACTGAAGGTATCTTTCCATTCTTGCTGATGAGTGCTCAGCACCTTGACCTTCGTATCCATGTGGCAACATTAAAACAAGTCCATTTTGAAGTTTCCATTTATCTTCAGCTGCAGATAAATATTGATCAATCATTATTTGTGCTCCATTGCTAAAATCTCCAAACTGAGCTTCCCAAACAGTCAAGGTGTTAGGATTTGAAAGAGCATAACCATACTCAAACCCCATTACGGCGTATTCGGATAATAATGAATTATAAATTTCAAATTTTCCTTGAAACTCGCTTATATTATTTAGTGGTATAAAATTTTCTTCAGAAATTTCTTTTTTTAAAATCGCATGTCTATGTGAAAATGTTCCTCTTTCAACATCTTGACCTGAAATTCTCACATTGTAAGATTCTTTTAAAATTGATCCGTAAGCCAATGTTTCAGCCATTCCCCAATCAATACTGTCATTATCATACATCTTCTTTCTATCATTCATAAGTCTAGAAATCTTTTTTATGAATAAGTCAGGATTTTCTAAATCATATACTGTTTTTACGATGTGATCTAAATCTTTAATATCAACCTTTGTTTCATAATTAAAAAGCATTGCTTTTTTACCAACTCTATTTAATCCTACCCATTCATGTTCCATAAATGGTGTGATAACTACGTTTTTTTCTTTTTTAGAATCAACATAATCAGAATCCAGCTCAGTTGAATATTCCAATTCCATGTTCTCATACTCCTTCTCAGAAATTACTTTTAATTCAATTAGTTTCTTAGTATAGATTTCTTTAGGGTTAGGATGATTTGATATTGATTTATATAGTTTAGGTTGAGTAAATCTAGGCTCATCCCCTTCATTATGTCCATACCTTCTATAACCTAATAGATCAATAAAAACATCTCTTTTAAACTTCATCCTGTACTCTAAAGCAAAGTTAGCTGCATGAATTACAGCTTCAACATCATCAGCATTTACATGAAGAATAGGACATAAATTTACTTTACCAACATCAGTACAATAAGTCGATGATCTTCCATCAATATAATTAGTGGTAAATCCAACCTGATTATTCACAACAATATGAATGGTTCCGGATGTTGAATAACCTTTGAGTCTTTCCATCTGAGCCACTTCATAAACAACCCCTTGAGCTGCTATAGCTGCATCTCCGTGTATAATCACTGGTAGCACATTTTCTTTAGAATCTTCAAAATATTTGTCTTGCTTAGCTCTTGCAATACCTTGAACAACTGGACCAACAGACTCCAAATGAGATGGATTTGGAGCAATATTTAAATAAATTCCAATTCCTTTATCAGATTTTCTTTTAGATGTCCAACCAAGATGATACTTTACATCTCCGTCAAAAACTTGATCTTCATAATCTTTTCCATCAAATTCACTGAAAATTTCTTTAGCTGGTTTACCAAAAATATTAGACAATGTATTTAATCTTCCACGATGAGCCATTCCTACTACAAATTCCTTTACACCCTTTTCAGCGGCTCTTTCAAAAATCAAATCGAGAGCAGGTATTAATGTTTCTCCTCCTTCCAATGAAAATCTCTTTTGACCAACATATTTTTTATGTAAAAAACTTTCAAAGTTATTCGCTTGAATAAGCTTCCTCAAAACATGAATTTTTTCATCATTAGAAAGGATAGGCTTATTGTCATTATTATTCAAGTAGTCCTGAATCCATTTAATTCTTTCAGGTGTTCTAATATACATGTACTCAATTCCAATTGAAGTACAGTATATCCTTTCTAAATGAATAATAATATTCTGTAAAGAAGTTCTCCCAATTCCTATAATTTCACCAGCATCAAATTCTTCAAAAAGATCATCTTCAGAAAGTTCAAAATTTGTTAAATCTAAATTCGGCGTATATGTTCTTCGTTGTCTGACTGGGTTTGTGTTAGTGAATAAATGTCCACGTGTTCTATAACCATTGATAAGCTTTACAACCTTAAATTCCTTTAGTATATTTTCGGGAACATGAAACTCTCCTTTATCAACCTTATCAATTCCAAACTCAAATCCTTGAAAAAAAGCCCTCCATGATGGCTCAACAGCTTCTGGATTAATCAAATATTGGTCATAAAGCTCTGCAAAATATGCTGTATGCGCTGTATTAAGAAACGAATAAGGATCCATCAATTTTTGTTAAATCAAAATTACAACTTATTAGTTATTTGGTAATATTTTTTTGGTTTTTATCTCCCATAATCATCAGAGATTCTTACAATATCATTTTCATCTGAAGGATAATTGGGATCTGTGTGCTGCCATATTTCAGAAACGACTGCGAAATCATCTAAGCCAATTAGTCTGTGTCTTTCTCCCTTTTTTAATTTAATTTGATCTTTTTCATTTAGAATTTTTACAGGTTTTTCTATGTTATCAAAACTTTTTGATATGCCAACTTTTCCTTTAAAAACTCTCCAAACTTCCGCTCTTCTATGATGATATTGCCACGATAGTTTTGAATCAGGGCTTACAATCAAAATTTTTGGACTAAGTTTTCCTCCAATTTTTAGAGTTTCAATATCAATGCCATCAAAAAAGGTATTTGCAAAATCCTGAGCTTGAGATTCATCAATCACTAAAAATCCTCCCCAAGGTCTTTCAAAATCTTTAGAAATAATTTTAAAACCTTTTGCTATTATTTCATTTTCTATTTTCTTGAAATAATTCACACTTTAAAAATATTTAAAATTTAACATTTTAAGCATTGAATTAAGTACTAATTACATGTAATTTTAAATTAATGTTTGCACTTATAGATTGTAACAATTTTTATGTCTCATGTGAAAGAGTTTTTAATCCAAGTCTTGAAAAAAAGCCTGTTGTTGTATTATCAAATAATGATGGTTGTGCAATATCAAGAAGTAATGAAGCAAAAGCATTAGGAATACCTATGGGGGCTCCAGCATTCAAATTTGAAAAAATATTTAGAAAACATAAAGTAGAAGTATTTTCTTCAAATTTTCCACTCTACGGAGACATGAGCTCTAGAGTTATGAATATTTTATCAAGATTTACTCCAAATATCGAAATATATAGTATTGATGAAGCATTTTTAAAGTTCGAAGGATTTGAAAATTATGATTTAGAATCCTACTGCCAAAATATAAAAGATATGGTATTTAAATGGACAGGAATACCAATCAGTATAGGAATTGCACCAACAAAAGCACTGGCAAAAGTTGCCAATCGAATTGCTAAAAAATTTCCAAATAAAACAAAAGGAGTTTATTTTATAAACTCAGAACAAAAAAGATTTAAAGCTTTAAAATGGTTAAAGATTAAAGATGTTTGGGGGATAGGTTTTAGACATGCAGAAAGATTAAGAAATATTGACATAACTACAGCCTATAATTTTATAAATCTTGAAGATAATTGGGTAAGAAGAAATATGAGTGTAGTAGGTTTGAGATTAAAAAAAGAGCTTGAGGGTGAACCTATATTAAATTTAGAAGAAGTACGCTCGCCCAAAAAAGCCATAGCTACAACTAGAAGTTTTGAAGGAACAATTAACGATTATGAAAAAATAAAAGAACGAATATCAACATTTGCTATTTGCTGTGCTGAAAAACTAAGGGCTCAAAATAGTAATTGTAATTCCATATATGTATTTATCAGAAGTAATAAATTTCAAAAAAATAAAATGCAATATAGAAACGGAATAATGATGACTATTCCATTTTCTACAAATTCTAATATAATAATTAGTAAATATGCAGTTAAGGGGCTTAAGAGAATATTTAGAAAAGGAATTGATTATAAAAAAGCAGGAACTATAATAATGGGTTTAGATTCATCTGAAAATCATCAACTTAACTTATTTGAAAATGAAAATCCTAAACATAAATATTTAATGAAAACTCTAGATTACATTCAAAAAAAAGAAGGTCAAAGCAAAATTAAGCTAGCCTCTCAAGATTTAAGAAAAAGATGGAAAATGAAGCAAGAAAAATTAAGTCCAAACTATACATGCAAAATAAGTGATATTATAAAAATAAAATGAAAAAAGAAAAGCTTAAATTTCTAAAACCAAAAAAAGGAAATTCAATAGGTCAGTGGTTAGTTGAACAAGGAATTTCAGCCGGCTTTCCTTCACCAGCCGATGACTTTAAAGAGATTAGAATAAGTTTAGATAAAGAACTCGTGAGAAATCAAGAATCAACTTTTTATGCAAGAGTTTGCGGAGATTCAATGTTTGGAGCCGGAATAGATGATGGAGATTTATTAATAATTGACAGATCATTAAATCCAGAAAATGGTAGAATAGCTGTGTGCTATATAGATGGTGATTTTACAGTTAAAAGGATTGTTAAAGAAAATGGGAGGTTATATTTAAAAGCTGAAAATAAAAGATACAAACCTATTGAACTTAGCGAAGATAGTGAATTGATTATTTGGGGAGTTGTTGAGTATGTAATTAAAAAAGTTTAATTCAAATGTGATGGTTTTCTAGGCACATTTTTAAAAAATTTATTTATAATATCAAGTTTTGGAAAAACAATTACTAATGCAGTAATTAAAATTAATTTTAGGTCAACTAAAAAAGATTGATTTTTAAGATACCATAATTCAAGATCTGTTTTGTAAGGTGCAATTTTTTCTTTGTAGAAAACATGTTTGTCTCCATTATAATTTGATATCCATTTCTGTTCGTCTCTGAAAACAATAGACCCCATTCCAGTTATACCAGGTTTAGATTTATAAATTTCATCTCTTTTAACTTCGGGGAACTTTTCAAAATCTACTTTCATTTGTGGTCTTGGTCCAACAATTGACATCTCCCCTTTTAAAACATTAATAATTTGAGGAAGTTCATTTATTTTTGTTTTTCTTAAAAAATTTCCGAAAGGCAAAACTCTAGGATCATTTCTAACAGTAATACTTCCTGATCCAATATTTGGGCTATTTTTTAACATAGTTGCAAATTTTATTATAAAAAATTTAGAATTTAGAAAACCTAATCTTTCTTGAAAATAAAAAACTTCACCTTCACCTGTAAAACGTAAAATAATTATGCATAAAATTAAAATAGGTGACAGAACAATTAATGCAATAATTGAAATGAATAAATCTAACAATCTTTTTAAAAGGAGATTCACTTGTTAGAATGCTTATGTGGACCAGTAAAAAATCTTACACTGTTTTCTCTGTAAAATTTCGCATACCAATCCAATGAATTATGTAAAGCTTCTTTCCATGTAATAGTTGGATTAAAATTAAACATCTTTCTAGCTTTAGATAAGTCTGGGCATCTTCTTGAAACTGAACCAGGATAAGTTGGAGCATTTTCATATTTTCCAGAATAGCCAAAGTATATACCAGTTTCTTTAACCAATTCTTCAATTGTTATTTCTTTATCATTACCTATATGGAAAATATCATTTTTAGCCTCCTCACATTCCATTGCCTGTATAGTACCTAAAGCTCCATCATATATATCACAAAATGATCTTGTTTGATCAGAACCATATATTTTAAATGGGGTTTCATTATCAATGAATCTCTCAACTAAATGTGGAATTACATGTTTGAATCCCATGTTAGGCCCGATTATATTGTTATATCTAATAATTTTACAATTAAAATTAAAAATTCTACTGTAATTTAGAAATCCTGATTCGCCAAGCATTTTAGTAACAGCATATGTGAATCTAGGATGGTCGATAGGATCAATACATAAGGGAATATCCTCTGAAGTTGGAATTTCATATCCAAATTTATCAATCGTACCAGAATAGCATTCACTAGTAGATGTAAACAACACATTTTTTATGTTAACTTCTTTAATCCATTCAAGAGAATTATAAATGAGTGCAGTATTAACTCTTATAATTTCATGGGGAATTTCAAGTGTATTATCAACACCTATCATAGAAGCAAGCATGTAAAAATCATCATAAGATTTATCTAATAAATCATAGCTATCAGTTTTTGTAAAGTCAGATTTTACAACTTTTATTTTATTTTTTTTTACAAAATCATTAAAAATTTCATCATCTTGATTTTTATGAAAATCATCAGCAATTGTTATATCATAATTTTTTCTTTTAACTAAAATTCGCGCAATTTGTGATCCAATAAATCCTCCGCCGCCTAATATTAATACTTTTCTTTTCATTTTTTTTAAATATCGCCTCTTCCTAGAACTTTAACTTTATTTTTTTTATTTATTTCTACAATATCTTTTTGTTCTAAAATTCCTAAAGTGTCCAAGACTTTAATATTAGACATTCTAGATATTTTAGATATAACTTTTTGATTTTTATATTCACTGTGCGCAGCAGAAAAAACAATAATATCCCAAATCATATCTAATTTTTTATCTAGATCTTGAGATACCTCAATGTTAATTTCTTCCCAATGTTGCACGTATGGATCATGAATATCTACTTTGGCACCATCATCAATACAGTTTAAATAAAATGGCTCAACAGGTGAATACCTAGTATCTCCAACATCACTTCTGTAAGAAACACCTAGTAATAATATTTTTTTATTTCTTAATGAGTCTAAATCAAAAGCCTTCTTCAGAAATTCAAATGCATAATGAGGCATTTTATCATTAATTTTTACACCTTCTTCACTTTGTACTAAATTATATTTACTATTGAAATGGTTAATTTTTGACCATGATGCTAATAACGGATCTTTAGTTAGGCAATAACCTCCAACTCCAATTCCTGGATACATTAAATTATTATGTGTAGGTCTCATTCTTATGGCATTAACAATTTCATAGAGGTCGACTCCAGCTTCTTCTGCAAATCTAGACCATTCTACTGCAAATGCAATATTCATAGCTCTATATGAGTTTTCAAGCACTTTAGCCATCTCAGTTGCATTTGTGTTCAATAACCTTGTTAAAGGATATTCCTTTGTTGAGATTACAGTTTTCAAAAACTTTTCGGTTGCCTGAGCAGAATTTAAATCAACTCCAGAATAAACTCTGAAAAAATTTTTAATAGAATTAACATATTCAGGGCCAGGCATAACCCTTTCATAAGAATGACCAATTTTAACTTTTTCGACTGGAAGATTTCTTTTTGTTAATTCCTCTTCAATAATTGGTTTTACGACTTTCATACATGTTCCTGGCGGAACAGTGGTTTCAACTAAAATTAAAACATCTTCCCTGCAATTTTTTCCAATAGAACGAATAGCATTTTTAAAGGGATTTAAATCTACATTAAATGAATTTAGATTTCCCTTATTATCGGATTTTTTTTGTACATCTAAATTAATATCTACAATAATAACACTAGCATGTGAATATCCAGAAGTATCGTAGGTAGCAAAAAAGTTTCCTTTTTTTATGGATTTTTTATAATATTCTTCAATTTTTGGATCAGATGATTTTATTGGAAATATTCCAGAATTAATAGAGTTTATTGTGTTTATGTTTTTCTTCAAGTCAATCCCAATTACAGCATAATCTTTTTTTTCTGAGTTGGCAACAACTAAAGACATTACAGCACCTACAAAGCCTAATCCTTGAACTACCACAACTTCTTTATTACTATTTTTACGTAGAAAATTTTCTAAATCCATTTATTAAAATTATTATTAATTATCCATTTATAACTTTATAAAATAAATTGTTATACTATTTAATATTAATTTTTGCCATGTAATATTTTCAACTTCCTAAAATTTTTAACTATTTTAAAAAATTGACTTAAACTTGGTGTAGTGTAAGAGCTACCACTCACTTGCTTATAACTTTTGTTTGAATAAAATTCATAGTTTTCTAATAATTTAACTAATCCTTTGGCTGACTTTTCCCATAATTTTGCATAAGTGTAATAAACTGTTTTTCGCAAATTTTCTTTAAAAATTATGGGGATTGTATCTTTTAGAAGTATCTCACCAGTATCAATATTTTTGTCCACTTTATGTATTGTGTATCCTGTGTTATGAGAATTATTATAAATCTGCCATATTATACTTTGGGCATTTTGATATGCTGGTAATTCTTCATGATGTATATTGACCATTCCAAATTTAGGAATTGAAAAAATTTTACTTCCTATATAACCATTACCCAAACTAAGTCCAAGATCAGCATTTATTTCTTTAAAATATTTAATTGTTTGGCTGCAGTTTATTGTTGGAGTAATTGTAACTGGGATTTTATACTTCTCACATAAACTTTGAATGGGTTTTAAATTCATAAACTTAACTGTGTCATCGTTGTACCATTTTCTTATTCTTATTCCATTAAACACCCCAAACAAGCCAATATTAATAGCCTTAGAAAGTTTCCTTCTGTAGTAGCTCATTTTATTAGTAATTTTACCTTCACTAATAATAACTGATTTAACATTAATTTTTTTAGATTTTATCAACTCAGGTAAATGAACTGAAGCAGATCCTCTACTTGTGCTAGTTAAAATAATCACGCTAATCACAATCTATAGGATAAAAATTATTTTTAAAAGATGAATTTATCGAGTTGTTAATGATAAAATGAAGAATATGATTGATATTCCAATTACAAATAATATGATCTCTTCTAATTAAAATATTATTTAATTTAATTTTTTTATTATTAGAAATGTGACAGCCTCTTTCTGCAGATGCACATGAAATAAAACCAGCATTAAAAACAAGATTATAAGCTTGTTTTTTGAAGTGAAAAAAACGACCATATGGGAATGAAAAATGACATGTATTTCCAGTCTTCTTAGTCAATATTTCATATGATTTATTAATATTTTCCTCTACTGTTCTAATATCAGTTTTTGCAATATTTATGTGTCCAATTGTATGGGAACCAATTTCATGTCCATTTTCAATTAGATATTCAATATCATTCCAATCCATAAATTCAGTAGGTGGACAATATAATCTAGTTTTACAAAACGATTTTATTTTAGAAAAATCTTTTAAACCAATTGTATCTGGGTTAACAAAAAAACATCCTTTGATATTGTATTTGTTTAAAATTTTTGTTGCAGATAAGTTGTTTTTAAAACCATCATCTGAGCTGATTGAAATATAAGCTTTATCAATATTTCCAGAACAAATTTTATTAACTGCTTCTGAATAACTAATAAAAGTATGGTACTTAGAGAGCATAATCAATATCTTTTCAAAGCTTTCTATTTCATCATCAAAAACATGGTGAATATAAAGGAATTGAACTCTAGGTTTTTTTAAAATATTTTCTATGTTTATAAACTTATTTTTTAAGGAAAGCATATCCAATGCTATTTCTCTAACATAACTTCTTAAAGTTTTTGGTTTAAATTTATTCCACTGTGTTAAAGTAGTTGTTAGGTTTGTCATAAATATTTATTACAACTTTATATTTTATTTATTAAAAAAGATCAGTTTTATTGTCAGTTTCCTAGTAAGCCAATTAATTTATTTATTTGTTTTTCACTTTCAAACTCATTTTCAAAATATTTTCTGGCGTTTTTACCCATCTCTAACCTTTCCGCATTACTTAAGCTTTTAAACTCTAAAATTTTTTGAGCTAATAATAAAGAATTATTAGGCTCCGCTACCAAACCACACTCAGCCTCTTCAATTATTCTCTTACCTTCGCCTCCTAAGCTCCCAATAATAGGTTTACCACATGCCATATAAGATTGAACTTTATTTGGTATTGTAATGGAAAATATTGGATCTTTTTTTAAAGACACAAGCAACATATCTGCACAACTAAAATAATAAGGCATTTCTTGGGGAGGAAATGCTCCTAAAAATGAGAAAAATTTTGAAAGGTCTTTATCATTTATCTTTTTAATTAAATTTGATTTCCTTCTACCATCACCTAGAATTATCCAATTTACCTTTACCTTTTTTTTAACTAGTATTTCTGCGACATCAATTATCATCTCTAAATTTTGTGCTTCTCCAATATTACCAGCAAACATAATTTTGAATCCTTGAGGCAATAATCTTAATTTTTTTTTATTTGCAGTTAAAGGTTTATAAAAGTTTTCAGTTGTGTTAGGTAAATAAAAGATTTTCGATTTCGAAATTCCTTGTTGATGGATTTTTGGAATAAAAGCTTTTGACTGAACTAATACTTTTTCACACCTATTGTATGTAAAAACAACAAACCAATTAACTAGACTAAGTAATATTTTATTTTTTATCCCTCCAGCTGCTGATAATGTTTCGGGCCAAATATCTTGAACCCAAAAATATATTTTTGCTTTAAATTTAGCCTTAGCAATTAATGCAGGTAATGCAACTGTGAATGGTGAAGGTTGATAAACAAAAATTTTATCAAATTTTTCATTCATACCTAAAACTCTAAAAACAGCTAAAAAAGCAAATGACACCCAATTTATAATCAATCTTAATGAAGATCCAGCTCCTCTTGTTAAAACTGGAACTCTGTAAATACTAATGTTATTTAGTTTTTCGAAGTTTCTATTGAAAAAGTTATATCCTTTGTAATAGGAGCCTGTTGGATAATTTGGTTTACCTGTTAAAACAGAAACTCTATTAACTTTCTTGGACAAATGATTAGTGATTTCATTAATTTGAAAATTTTCTGGCCAATAATAATGAGTAATTATTAAAATATTCACCTAATATTTTTTTTCCACACAATGCTATTAACATATTCAATATAGCTCAATATTACTCTTACAATTTTGATTGAAAAATTATCTGTTTTATAATCCTTAACCATATTTATATCTGAGTTATTTTGGGATGTAACAATATCAATAGATTTTAAAACATTTTTTGGCTTTAAACCACTCATAATTAAAACACCTTCATCCATTCCTTCAGGTCTTTCATGTGCTTGTCTAATAGTTATAGCAGGAAAATTTAAAATTGAAGATTCTTCTGTTATAGTTCCACTGTCTGATATTACACAAAAAGCATTTTTTTGAAGTTTATTGTAGTCAAAGAAACCTAGAGGTTTCATAAAATTTATTTTAGAGTTAATTACAATTTCTTTAAGATCCTCAATCTTTTTCATTGTTCGTGGGTGAGTAGAAACAATTATTGGATAACCATAAACTTCTGCGATCGAATTTAATGAAACAATTAGGTTATTAAAGTTGATCTCTGAATCAATATTTTCTTCGCGATGAGAACTTACCAAGAAAAATTTTTTACTTTTTAGATTTAATTTTTTTAAAATTTCTGATGCTTCAATTTGTTTTTTATAAAAATTTAAAATTTCTAGCATAGGAGAACCAGATTTTATAACCCTATCAGGCGGGAGTCCTTCAGAAAGTAAATACTTTCTTGCGTGTTCTGTTACAGGAAAATTTATATCACTTAAGTGATCAATTATTTTTCTGTTTAGTTCTTCTGGAATTCTTTGATCAAAAGACCGATTACCTGCTTCAAAGTGGAAAACTGGAATTTTCAATCTTTTCGCAGATATTACTGATAAACAACTATTTGTGTCACCATAAATCAACATTGCATCTGGATTTAAATCTTTTAAAACATTATACGATTTTGAAATTACTAAACCTATAGTTTCACCAACATTACTACCAACTGCGTTTAGGAAATAATCGGGGTTTCTTATACCTAAATCTTTAAAGAAAATTTCGTTAAGTTCATAATCATAATTCTGTCCTGTATGAACAATTTTATGATCAAAATGTTCATCCAGCTGAACAATTAATCTAGAGAGTTTAATAATTTCTGGCCTAGTTCCTACAATTGTTACTATTCTCATTTCAATTCTTTATAAAATTCTTTCATTTCAGCAATCTGATGTCTAAGCAGAGGTATATTAAAGTCCTCTAAATTAAATTTTGATGTCATAGTTCTGTCACAAGGACTTTTAGTTTCTTTCTTAGAAATATTTATTTTAAGTGAGTAAATTTCATTAATTAGAGATACTAGCTCAAACTTATTTAATTTATCAGAATGGAAATGCCTAATACCTTCCCAGAAAAGATCTTTAGAAATAATTTGATGACAAATTTTAGCAAATTGCAAACAAGTTACTCCATTCCAAAAATGATTTGTATATCCAAAAATTGAATTTCCAGATTCAGATTTAACCCACTCAACTAAAGATCGACCATTATTAATCTCCTCACCTATGATAGATGTTCTGATAATACAAACATCACTAACTTCTCCCATCGCTTTAGACATTCCATAAACATCATTTACGTCATAAACATCATCTTCATTGTAATTTCCTTTTGAGCCAGTATAAACGCAATCAGTTGTTGGATGTATGACTTTAAAATTAAATTCTTTAGAAAGTTTTGATAATAGTCTTGGAAATACAGAATTAACAAGAATTGCATTTAAATCTCCCAGCTGGTCAACTCTAGGTTTTATTGTGCCTATACAGTTTATCACAACATCATCACTATTAACTTCATGCTGAACAAAAATGCTCTTAAGTTTATTGTAATTTACATCAGATGCATCCAACTTATCTCTGTTTAGAGAGATTACGTTATATTTTTTCATCAAAAATTTTTCAACATAGTTGCCTAGCATACCCGTTGAACCTAAAACAATTATTTTCATATTTTTATCTATATTCTTCTTCCCAAATATTCCACTCGTCAAATTCTTTTCTAATATCATCTCCTAGACTTTCATCCAGTGTTGTAGTAGAAAAAAATAATATTGAAGTGTTTTCTTCTAAAGACTTAAAACCATTATAATTTCCTGGTGGTATCCACAAAACTTTTGGTGATTTTGAACTAAGGACAAACTTCAATATTTCTTTAGTTTCCATATTAACAATACCCACAAGAGCACATCCAGACGAAACATAAACATATTTACCTTCTTTTTTATGTCCATGCCATGCCCTAATAAAACCTCTCCTGTGATTTGAAACGTGGTAAAATCTTTTAACGTTTTTAAAATCAAAATCATTTACAAACCTGACTTCACCTCTGTCGTCAACAGCAATACCTCCATTAATAATTTTTGCATTATCCATAATATTTAATTAAATTCTTTTTTTTCCTTTAAATCTCTTAAAAAATTTCCATTGTGATAAACCTGTTTCATAGGATCTTTAATTCTATTTTCATCAAGCAATTTTTTTATTTTTAAAACTTCTTCTTCAACTGTTACCTTAGGTTGATATTCAAAAGTACTCAATGATTTAGAATTATCTACTTTATAATTTCTTGCATCTTGAAAAGAAATTTCATTGTAGTTAATTTTTGTATTAGGAATAAGCTTAGCAACTTTTTGGCCCAGTTGTTTAATTATCACGTTTTCTTTAGAGAGAATATAAACTCCTCGATGACCTTTTTGACATGCCTCTAAAATATAATTTGCAATATCAACAACAGAGATTATAGGTCTCCATTGTTCACCTCCATTAATTGTTATTTCATTATAAACAATAGCTCTCATTGTTAAAACATTTACAACTAAATCCATTCTTAACCTACTGTGAGCATCTCCAAGACCAAATACAGTTCCGAGTCTAAAAATTGTTCCGTTTTTTTCTAAAATATGCTTTTCTGATTTCAGCTTTGTTGATGCATAGGTTGATAATGGGTTAGTAGGACTCTCCTCATTAAGAAAACCATCTTGGGCTCCATAAACAGAACATGTAGACATAAAAATAATATGCTTATCCGAACTTATTTTTGAACAAAAATCTTTAATAGAATTATAATTGATTTGGTTTGTCAATTGTTGATCAACACTACATGCTGGATCTCCAACTAATGCCGCCAAAAGAACTATTACATCAAATTTTTCAGCTGTCTGTACAAGAAAATTGGTATCTCTTATATCTCCATTTATAAAATTTACACTTTTTAAAAATCTATCTTCATAAAGTAAATTATCATAAATAGTTACATCAAAATTATTTGAACTTAATAGATCAGTTGTATATCCTCCTATATAACCACAGCCCCCAACTACTAAAACTTTTTTATTTTTCATTTAATATGTATTTATCTGTTATGTAATTTGAAAATGGAAAGCTACATGTAAATGCTGGAGATACTGCATTTAAAACATGAGTAGTAACATTATCACCTTGAACTACAAAATCCATAACCAATTCATTATTTTTATGATTTAGTAGTTGCGCTCTAATACCAGGTTTAATCCATTTGTTAAAACCCTTGGAATCAAAATCATATACCATGCTTGAGGCAAGGTTTACAAAATGCTTTCGACTATATTTTTTTATTTCTTGAATTGCTAAACTTCTGAAACCAAAACTATTTTTTATAAATAATTTACCTTCAACACTCAAAACATTGATAAGTTCTTTAAAATCAAAATTATCAAAACCAGTGTAATTTTCTCTCCAAAATGCTGGAATGGAAGTTGGACCAATTTTTACTTCATTATTTACTGTGATAGTGTAGTGAACTCCTAAGAATGGATTTTTTAAATTAGGAACAGGATATACATTAACTTTTACAGGTGGATTTTTGCCTGTGTATTTCAAATAAATTCCTTTAAAAGGGACTATACTCATGTTCTTACTAAATCCATACTGTTTAGCTATTTTATCAGCATATAACCCCGCACAATTAATTAGTTTTTCATATTGAAAAATTCGACCTTCTGAACTTATAAAAGAATTATTGTTTTTTCTTGATATAAAAGGAGTATTTTTAAAAAATGACACACCTTTTTCAGAAAGATTAAATTCAATCTTGGCACACACTTCAACAGGATCTACAGTTGCTGTATTTGGTGAATAGAGTGAAACATCATATGTTTTTACATTGTTGTCAATTTTTTTTAATTCTTTTTTATCTATAATTTTTACTTCGACATTATTTTTTATTCCCCTATTATATAATTCATAAATTGTTGAGTCTTCAGATTTGTTTTTAGCTACAACAACTTTTTTAGAAAAATTAATTCTTAATTTATTATCTAAACAAAACTTTTTCATTTCAAAATTACCATCTCTGGTAAATTTTGCTTTTAATGAATCAGCAGTGTAATAAAATCCAGCATGTAGTACTCCACTGTTTCTTCCACTACTGTGAAGAGCCAATTTATTTTCTTTTTCAAAAATTGCAATTTTAGCTTGTTTATTTTTTTTTAATAAACTTTCTGCAATTGTAAGACCTACAATTCCACCACCTATTATTACAAAATCAAATTTTTTTAACACTTGTTTGGAGAAATTAAATCAAAAATTTCATCAATTTTATTAGAGATTTTTAGTTTAGGTTTTGTTGGTAAATATTCTTGTGCCGAAGATAAAGTTTTTAAAATACTTTTCTCGTTGAATGGGTCAAAAATAGCAGAAGGTTCAATTATTTCGTGAACATACTCTAAATCAGATGCAAAAATTGGTATATTGTAAATACAAGCTTCAATTAGTCCTAAACCTAAACTCTCACCCAGACTAGGAAAAATAACAACATCCGTTTTTAAATATTCTGCGTGTAGATCTTGCTGAGTTAAAATACCAAGATTAATAATTTTTGTTCCATTATTAATTTCATTATTAATCTTTTTAATAATTCTAGTGTACTTTTTATCTATTGTTAAAATTAGCTTGCTATTTCTATTGATTTTATTGTAATTTGAAAAAGCATTTATAAGCTTTAAGTGATTTTTATGTTTTTCTCCATCACATGGATAAAAAAAATTTAAACAATTAGATTCTTTGTTTGCATTACTATTAACATTTACTCTCTTTCTCTTTAATTTTTCAGAAAAAAAGGGAATTACTTTTATTTTATCAGCATTAATTTTGTTTTTAGAAAGCATTTTTTTTGTATAATTTGTCTGAACTATCCAAAAGTTTGTATTTTTTTTAAAAAGCTTTAAAAAAATATTTTTAATAAAATTTTTAACACTTTTATTATGATCTGGATTGAGTATGTTGATGTTTTGAAAAAAAGTATATACCACACAATCTAAACTTATTGTCGGAGGTAAATTAGCAAAACAAAAAACAGAGCTAAATGATAATTTATTTTTAAAATAAAATAGATGTCTATTGAGAATTGATGGCTTAACAAATACTACTTTTAAATCATCAACATCAATTTTATTTTTTAATCTATCATCAATCAAGAAAAAACATTTTTCCTGTTTTGATTTTGCATAATTAATAATAAGTCTTAGTAGATTAATTCCTCCTTGTGAGTTAATAAATAATGAATCAATTAAAATCAATATTTAGCTTTTTTTGTTGTCATATAAATTAAAGGAGGTATAAAAAATAATTTATGCCTATATACACTAGCCCAATCCGCTTCTAAAATAGAACTAACTATTGAAAATACTATTAACCAAAAAGAAAATCTATATAAAAAATCTTCTTTAAATCTCATCTTGTTAAAAAATATGAATGATTTTAAAAGAATCAAATATATAGCTGACTCAAGAAAGAAAGGAAACAAAAGCCAAAAATTACCCATACCTATATTCACTCCAAAATAATATAATAACCAATTAAATAAAATCCCTACAGCTAATTGTGAATCTTTTAAATTAAATAAATCTATACGTAATAAACTAAATACATCCTCTCCATTTAACTTAAGATACTCTGTCATAAACATATCTTTCAGGTTGGGAACAGAAAATAGTATTAATAGTATTATGATTTGACCTAAAAAAACATAGCTTAATGAAAATTTAACTTTTCTTATTAAAATTGAACTTAGTAATGAAAAATAAACTATTATCCCAAATAAAGGTCTTAACGCAAATATTAGAGTTGCAATTACTAGAACAGCAAAGATTGATTTAGAACTATTTTTTTTTGCTATGGCAATAAAAAGGAATAAATTAATTATTAGCAATGAGAAATCTCTTAAGTAGGTTTGAGAAAAAAATATTAAACTTGGAATTAAAAGAAATAAAACCAAATAAGTATTCTGCACATCAAATTTTTTAACAAACAAGCTTAATACACCACCAAAAATTAATAGGTTCAGTAAAATTGGGAATAAAGGATGTATAGCTGATAGACTGGAAATGTAGCCTCCCCATATGATATATCTTATAAATTGAAGAGATGAGTCTATTTCAGAAAATGTTAAGAAAAGCTTTTCATCAGAAGAATTAAAATTTAAAAAAGTTTTAAAGTCAAAAATAACCAACAATGCAGAGAAACAAATCCAGAGAAGAATAGTAAGTGAAGATTTTGATATTTTAATACTATAATTAGAAGAATTCATGAAATGATCCAGACTTAATATTTATATACTTTTTGTTAGTTATTCTTTGCTTAATTCTTAAAAAAAATCCATTGCTAGGATGATCAATTTCTAGATAACCATGCATGCCTTTTAATTTTTCATCTGAATTGTGGAAAAAATCAGGTTTTATAATTATTCCTTTTTTAGCCCACCAAATAAAATCTGCAATACCAACAAAATCATTATTTATATCTGTTGGATTTGTGAGATCAAAAAAATGGCCTTTTTTAATCATTTGTTCATTTTCTTTCAAATGATTAAAAAATATTATTTTTTTTTCATTTGACCCTTTCCACCAAACCCTTAAAATTGTTGAATCTAAGAAAAAATCAAAATCTATAAATCTTTTAAGTCCTGTAAAAATCTCAATCCTCGAAATTATGTCATCAATATTAATCGATTCCTTTATTAAATCCATTCCATGATCTCCTACGAATGTTAATCCAGAGTTTCTATTTGTTTTTAAAAGTTCTTTTATCACTCTTTCTAACTTTTTATCGAGCTTGTTCAAAGATTTAATTAACTCAGGTGAATTTGGACCGAATTTATGTCCATATTTGTCTGGAACACTTATGTATACGGGAATAAATAATTTATTTTTCGCTTTGTAATTTAATAAAGCATTTAATCTTTGACCATCATTAATATTTGTTCTTGATAAAAGAGATGTAAATAAGCTCCAGTCGATTTTAAATCCCTTTTTTTTAAGCTTGTAAATAAGTCCCTTTTTATTTATGAGACTAAATTTTTCAAAATCAATGGAGTCCTCAGTAATACCCACTTTGTATAAAATATTTAATGGAATTCTTTGTGGATAAATAGGAAAATCAGAACAAAAAGAGCATATTCTCCATAAAATTCTTCTTAAAACTTTTGTAAAAAATGTATTAAATTCTATTGCTGTCAAAATTTTTGCAATTTTAGGATTTAACCAGCTGTAAGGGTAAATATAATTGTCGTTATTTTCTAATGTAAATGCTGTCAAAAAGCCGAGATCCAATGGTTTTTGACTTGTAAAAATTTCCATTCTTTCACAGAATCCCTCTGAAATTTTATAATTATCAGAATAGATGCCATGATTAATTTTAGAATTAAGCCAAGGCATATATTTTAAATGATCTGCTCTTAAGGCGTCGAGAACGAAAAAATATTCATTATACATTTAAAGTAAAGTTATTTGACTTGAAATATTAATTTGTTTAATCATTTAAATTAAAATCGAATCTCACGAAACTTAAATTTATTGAACTATACACTTAATTAAACATCTTTTTGAATCCAATTAAGATTAATGTTACAAGTTTAATTATAACATTCTTATCATTTTTATTTTCCAAATAATTTAATCCTTACATATCCTAAATCTTCTTGAAAATATCCATAAACCACAATCCAGCTTAAGAATAGATAATCTTTAATTGATTTTTTGATTTCAGATTTTTGTAAAAACTTTAAAGGCTTAGTTAAATGTCCCAAAACAAAGAATCTTGTCAAAAAAATTAATGCGAATAATCCAAAAAATATAAAAAAGATGACATAACTAATTAAATATGAAATCATAGCAAGAATTGGTAATATTATAAAAGAAAAATGAAATAAAGGGCGAATATGGATGCCTAAAATTGAAAAGCCATGTGATAAAGATAATTTTTCATATAAATATTGTATTGAACCATTCTTATTTCTAATAGAAAAGAAAATTTCTTTACTGTTAGGTTGCATATGATGAATAATTATTTTGTCAGAAACAGTTTTTGATAATTTGCTTTTAGCTTTAAAAAAAAGAGCAGACTCATCACCTCTTTTATCAAACTCTGGAATAAATCCACCAACATCATTTAAAAAATTTTTTCTAAAAGACATGTTAGTACCAATTATTGCTCCATTACTCATCATGGCATTAAAGTAACCGTAATGATATATTTTAGCGAAGTAATCATGTTTATTCCATAATTTGACTTTTCCGCCTAAACAATTAATTGTAGGATTTGATTCAAAAGTGTTAATAACATTTGCAACAAAATCTTTATCAGCTTTAGCATCCTCATCGATAAATGATATAAGAGCTGACTTTGCTTTTGTAACACCAAAATTTCTTGCTACACTAAGTCCTCTATTTTCTTTCTTAAAGTATTTAAAGTTAGGGTATTGATCTTTATTTTTTTTCAAAAAAGAATTAATTAGTTTAGAACTATTATCAATGGAATCATCATCTATAATGATTACTTCATACTTTTGATTATTATAACTCTGAGAACATAAACTCTTAAGACATTCTTCAATAGTTTTTTCTCCACGATAGCAACAAATAATTATTGATAAATCCATGTATTTTTATTTTAAATAATCCAAGTAATAATTATCTAAATATTCTTTTAATGCAATTTTCCAATCCCTCATAATATTTATTCCTCTTAGGTTTAACTTTTTATTGACAAGACGTTCATTGGGAGGACGCTCTGCAAAATATTCTTTTGAAAAATAGTCAGAATCTACCTCTGTTATTTTAATTGTATTATTTTTTTTTAAGAAGTGATATCAACTCTTTTGCGACTTCCAATCTACTTGTTTGACCGCCACAGACCATATTGTATAAACCCCAAAACTCTTTCTCAAGTAAAAGTTTTACATTTTTTGCAAAATCATGAGTGTAAGTAGGTGTACCGTCTTTATCATTTACTACAAATAATTCCCTTTTACCACTTTTTATTTGTTTCATTAATTTTTGAATAAACTTTTTATCTTTTTGAGGACCTCCACCCATCATCCATCCTGCTCTACAAATTAAATGTTTACAAACATTTTCTTTAACAAAAAGCTCACCAGCGTATTTACTTCTTGCATAGTGACCTAACGGGTTTGGTAATGCCCAATCATCATAGCTATTAAGTTTACCGTCAAAAATACCTGCAGTACTAATATATAGTAATGGGATTTCTAACTCATTAGCAATTTTCACAGCATTTTCAACAGATATAGTATTCGTTGCATAAGTATCATCAATGTTATTTTCACAAAATTCAAGATCAGTATATGCCCCGATATGAAATAAATAATCAGGATTAAAATCTATTACATCATTTCTATATTCTTCAAAATGTCTGAAATCTAAAAAAGATAGCCAATCAGCATTTACATCTTTATCTGTACATTTTAATTCAAACTCTTTTTTAAACTGGATATAAAATGCTTCTCCTAACATTCCACCACATCCTGCCATATAAATTTTCTTCATTTTATTTAATTTACTTTAAACTATTTTTAATTTTTATTAAACGTGAATTTAAAATCAAATAGAGAAATTTTAAATTCATGATATTCTAAGGTTTGAAACTTTTACTCTAATTTTTTCAAAAGATTCTTCATGAACTCCAATTTTTTTTGAATACAATTTTATTTTATTCAATGTTTTTGCATTACTGTTTAATAGATATTTAACACATAAGAATTGAATTATTACCATGTACATATTAAAATCTCCAGATCTATTAATTATGTTCTTTAACTTTCTAATAAGAAAATTTCTTGGTTGATATAAATAAATTCTTTCAATGTCTTTCTCACTCTCAATTGTACATTTATAATATTTTGACAAACCAATAAAAAAATATTTAATAAAAAATTTACTAACCCTTAAATACATTTTTTTTACAGCAGATGAGCTCATAGAACATTTTTTAGGTCTTAACTTTTCGTTGAGAGCCCAATTTATCAAGTCAAAATTCTCCATATCTTCATTATTACTCAAGAAAAACTCAACTCTTTTTTTATAACTAAAGTTATATTTTTTATTCAGTATTAAATAACAGTCAACACAAGCAAGAACTGCTTTGGCCATTTGATTTCTAAAAAAAATAGATTTAGAACCAGATACATCTTCGAAGCTATTATTCACAAAACAACCCACCAAAGTCCAAAGACGTGTCTTGAACAATATATCTATATCTTTTAATGGAATTTCATTTGGTTTGAGGTTTGGTATTAAATTTTGTAATTTTTTATTTCCGTACAACACCTTGGATGCATTTTTTAAGTCATAATTAAAAATTGAATTTTTAAGTTTTTTTAATTTATTGAGTCTTATCTGAGACAAATCAATCCACCTAATTGAAATACATGATTTAATATGTTTTTTTATTTTGATAATCAAATCATTATTTAGTTTTTTATTAACAACCAGTAAAATATCAAAATCATTATAGGGTTTTGGTAATTTATCCTTCTCTATAAGCCAACTTCCCTCATTTCTACCATAACCACCATATAAAAAAATTCCTTCGGGATTAACAAATTTCAGTACACACTTTACAATGATTTTTTCGTATTTTTTTTGTGTTATTTCAACATTCATTAATGTAAAATCAACTATTTAAATTTTTAGCATTTTGAGTAAACTTTCTTTCCAATCTGGTATTTTTAAATCAAAAAAGTCTTTAATTCTACTATTATCCAGCACACTAAAAGAAGGTCTTACAGCTGCTGTTTGATAATCCAATGTAGTTATCTGATTTACTTTACAATTAATATTTGAAATTTTAAAAATTTCAGTTGAAAAATCAGCCCAACTACAAAAACCATCATTTGCATAGTGAAAAATTGTGGTTCTTTTATTTTTTATTTTAGGTAATATATTGAGAATCATTTTAGCTAAATCAAATGCATAAGTTGGTGAGCCAAATTGATCTGAAACAACATTAACCTCGCTTCTATCTTTTCCAATTTTTAACATAGTTTTTACAAAATTATTTCCAAATTTTGAGTAAACCCAAGATGTTCTAATTATAACACAATTTTCAGGGTTAATAATTTTTAAGTTTTCTTCTCCAGATAATTTTGATTTTCCATACACACTTTGCGGATTTGTAATATCTTTTTCATTATAAGCAAATGTTTTTGTACCATCAAAAACATAGTCGGTTGAAATATGAATTAGCTTACATAAATTTCTTTTTGCTATTGTGCCTAAATTTTTTGTGCCAAATGAATTAATTCTAAATGCCAGATCAGATTCACTTTCAGCTCTATCAACAGAAGTGTATGCAGCGCAATTTATAATAACACTTATTTTATTTTTATCTATAAACTTTTGAAGTGAATTTATATCACAAATATCTAAATCATTCTTATCGGTAAAAAAAAAATTATAATTTATGTATTCACTGCAGAGAAATCTAAACTCGGAACCTAATTGACCGTTTGCCCCTGTGACTAAAATATTATGCATATAAATTCATTTCATAGTTAAAGTATTCAGCATCTTTAAATAAAGGTTGTTGAACATCTTTTGATGATAGATTTAGATTATCTCTTTTAATCCTCCAATCTACATTAATTTTTTGATCATCAAATGCAATACCCCTGTCACTTTCTGGATTATAATAATTATCAACTTTATAAGAAAAAATAGCCTCCTTACTAAGTACAACAAAACCATGTGCAAAGCCCCTTGGTATTAAAAGTTGTTTCTTGTTATTAGAATTTAACTCAATTGCTAAGTGTTTTCCAAAATATGGAGAACCTTTTCTAATGTCAAGAGCAACATCTAACACAGATCCCTCAATCACACTAACAAGTTTAGTTTGTGCATATGGTGGTAATTGATAGTGCAAGCCTCTTAAAACTCCGAATTTGGATTTAGATACATTTTCTTGACAAAATTTTATTGAAAGTCCTAAAAACTCATCTAATTTATCTTGCCTATATACTTCACTAAAGTAACCTCGTTCGTCACAATATACCTGAGGTTCACATAAAATAAGATCTGGAATATTTAATCTTGTAAATTTCATTATAATTCTTTAGCACGTTGAATTAAATACTGACCGTAGCCATTTTTCTTTAGAGGTTCAGCTAGCTTCAATAATTGATTTTTAGAAATATATCCCATTTTATAAGCGATTTCTTCCAAACAGGCTACTTTAAGTCCCTGTCTGTTTTCAATAATTTTTATATAATTTGATGCTTCGATTAAGGATTCATGTGTGCCAGTATCCAACCATGCAAAACCTCTACTCATAATCTCAACTTTGAGTTTACTTATATTTAAATATTCTTGATTTATCGATGTAATTTCTAACTCGCCGCGGGCACTTGGCTTGATATTTTTTGCAATTTTTACAACTGAATTGGGATAAAAATATAATCCAACAACTGCGAAATTACTCTTTGGATTTAATGGTTTCTCTTCAATTGAAAGTACATTACCTTCAGAATCAAATTCAACAACTCCATAGCGCTCAGGATCACTCACATAATATCCAAATACCGTTGCCATTTTGTGATCTTTGGCATTAATTACAGAATTAGATAATAATTCTGAAAATCCAAACCCATTAAATATATTATCTCCCAATACCAAACACACATCATCATCTCCAATAAAATCTTCTCCAATAATGAAAGCCTGTGCTAAACCGTCAGGTGAAGGCTGTTCTTTATATGAAATTTTTAATCCAAATTTATGCCCATCATCAAATAATAGTTTGTACTTTGACAGATCTTGAGGGGTTGAAATAATTAAAATCTCTTTTATACCAGACTTCATAAGCACAGACAAAGGATAATATATCATTGGCTTATCATAAATTGGTAATAATTGTTTAGAAGTTACTAATGTGATGGGATATAATCTTGTCCCTGATCCACCCGCTAAAATGATTCCTTTCATGTTTTACTGTATTGTTTTTTGTAATAGTTTTTATAGTCACCAGATGTAACATTTTTAAGCCAATCCTCATTTGATAAATACCAATCGATTGTTATTGACAATCCTTCTTCAAAAGTTACAGATGGGCTCCATTCCAACTCATTTTTTATTTTTGAAGCATCAATTGCGTAACGCAAATCATGTCCTGGTCTATCTTTAACAAAATTTATAAGTTTTTGACTGCTTCCTATTTCTCGATTCAGTTTTTTATCCATTAAATCACATAAAAGTTTTACAAGATCAATATTTTTCCACTCATTAAATCCTCCAATATTATATGTTTCATGATTTTTTCCGTTGTGAAAAACTAAATCAATTGCAATTGCATGATCTACAACATATAACCAATCCCTGGTGAATTTTCCATCTCCATAAACCGGCAAAGGTTTTTTATTAATTATATTATTAATAAATAATGGAATCAGCTTTTCTGGAAATTGATATTCTCCATAATTATTTGAGCAATTACTAATCAAATAAGGTAAACCATAAGTTTCACCATATGATCTGACAAAATGATCAGAACTTGCTTTTGATGCAGAATAGGGAGAATTAGGATCGTATGGGGTAGATTCTGTAAATAAACCACTTTCTTCTAAGCTACCATAAACTTCATCAGTACTAATGTGATAAAAACACTTGTCAGACCAGTTGTCTTTCCAAAATTCTTTAAAAGTATTTAAAAGCACAATTGTTCCAATGATATTAGTTTTAGCAAATACAAGTGGATCAGTTATGGAACGATCAACATGCGATTCAGCTGCTAAATGAATAACTGAATCAAATTGATATTTTTTAAAGATTGAATTTATATACTTTTCATCAGTTATATCACCACGCAAAAAGGTATAATTATTTTTACATTCAATATCCTTTAAGTTCTCAAGGTTTCCAGCATAAGTTAGTGCGTCTAAGTTATATATATCATAGTTAGGATAGTTATTTACAAAAAGTCTAACAACATGTGAACCTATGAATCCTGCACCACCAGTTATTAAGATTATTTTTTTTGTTGATTTATTGCTCATTCATTTAAATAGTTGTGTTTTATAATTTATTATTTTTTAGATTAAGTCTACGACATTTTTTATAATACATTAAATTATTTAATTTATATTTTAAGAATATTTCTTTGAAAAAATTCAAGTGGCTTTATATATATTCTCCAATAATCTTATATTTTTTAATGGATGATGAATTCTTTCTGGTAAAAAACATAAAATAAAGAAATAAAAAAAGGTTTTATTTCTAATCAGAAAACCTAAATTACTTTTTAATATTTCTAGGCAAATTTGTTTTGCTTTTGAATAAGATTTCTTTGCAAAAAAGAATCTGGCAATTTGATAATCACAAACTGATAAACGATCTTTTACATTAATTTTATACTTTTTAATAAGATTTGGATAATTTTTAGAAACGTCCCTTAGCATAATTTTAGTATTATTTACAGCTAAAGACCTATCCGTAGTTTCATTATTTTCATGAATCCTGTGCAAAGCCAGTACTTCATTAACTAGTTTAAATTTATATCCTGATGCAGCCATTCTAATCATATACTCATAATCTCCACATAATTGATACTTTTCATTTAAAAATCCCAACTTGTCATAGACATCTTTTCTTACTATCATCGAATTTTTCAAGAAAAATGAGGATGAAAACATTTCTTTAAAGAAGTTTTTCTCTACTAATTTTCCTTCAAATCTATTTCTGATTCTTTTTGAATTTTCAATTATATTCTCTCCTAGACTATAAACAATATGGATTTCATTATTATGATCCATATCAAAAATTTCCATCTGTTTTTCTAACTTTTCTGGAAGCCATAAATCATCTCCATCATTCCAAGCTATAAATTTACCCCTTGCAGCAGAAATACCTTGATTACAAGAAAACTTAGGTCTGATATTTTTCTCATTATTAATGAACAGAATTTTTTCTGGATATTCAGAAACTATATCACTAATTATTGAAGCAGTTTTATCATTTGATCCATCATTAATTACAATAATTTCAAAATCTTGAAATGATTGATTCAAAACAGAACTAATAGATTCAAAAATATATTTTTCGTGATTGTATGCTGTAATAATGACTGAAATTTTTGGGTCATTATTTTTGTCATTAAGAATCATAATTTTATTTATCAATATTTTTTAATTTTTTTTCCAAAAAATAAGGTTTACTTCTCTTCATTATTTCAGTGTCTATCAATTTTTTGCTTTTGAAATCAAATAAATCTCGAAATAGAATGTTTAATATTGGAAATTGAAGTTCTAAAACATCCTCATATTCTTCGAAATCTGAGCGAAGCATGGCAGACTGTATTATAATTTTTCCAGTATCAATGCCTTCATCAATAAAATGAGCTGTATTACCCAAAAAACTAACCTTTGCCTTAAGTGCTTGATCTATAGCATTTAAGCCCTTAAATGATGGCAATAAAGAAGGATGAAAGTTGATTATTCGTTTATCATATTTTTGAATTAATGGCTTTTTCAAAATTCTATTTCCAAAGCATAGAAGATAATCGGATTGATTTTTTTCGAGAAATTTTAATAACTTATTTGATGTAATTGAGTTTATCCTTTTAAACTCGTCTTTGTTTAATTTGTCATGATCAAAATAAAAAACTTTATCTTGAAAAAAACGTTTCAAAGTTTTAAAAATATTTTTATTGAGACCATCATAGAAAATACCAACTGGACAAAATAATTCACGATTATTTTTATAAGAGTAAAATTTAATGACTCTGGATGCATTTCCAGAACAGTATATACTAAATTTTTTCATAACGAATTAATCCAAATCATATTGTAACATCATTTTTTTGATATCGGTAATTGAATTAAACATTAACACATCAATTATGGACAGATTAGAAACAAATAAATTATTGAATTGTTTGTATGAACTGGGTTGACTTTTTAAAAAAAATAATTGAATATTATTAGTCATGAATTCTTTTTTTGAATATAAATTTTTCCCAGTATGTGAGTTAATATATGTACTGGCATTATTTTTTTTACAAATTTGAATTAACCTGTCTTCTTTTTTAAAAATTCTTGTATCTCCGTATTTTTCAGAACTATATTCAAAAGTTGTATTGAGTTTTAAATATCTCGAAACTTTAGTAAGAGAAATACCATTAATTCTTGAGATTGGGACATCGTTGGAGTAATTACTCAAAATATCTTGGATTAAAGCATTTACTTTTTTAAAAAAAGGAGCTCTTTTATATGCCATTTGAACAGAATTAGAAAACTTGATTATTGTTTTATTATTTAAGTCTAAAAAAGATTCACTTATCAACTTGTTTTGGCTTACATTTTTTACTGGTAAGTTTACTAAAGTACTTTTACCATTTATAAGAATATTATTTCTATTGATCCATCCTCTTTTAATATAGTTGACATCATCGTAAATAATAAATTTATCAACAGCATTGATCAATTTAAAATACCCAATATATGGAAAGAAATAGGGCTGCATTATTGCTATTCTCATTTATTTGATAAAATTTCAACAATTAATTTTATTTCACTCATTTTTAATGTGTAGTATAATGGAAGGCACAATATTCTTCTTGAAATACTTTCTGAAATTTTACATTCTCGGTATTTGACAATTTTTTCAAACTCATTAACAGAGGGATAAAAATAACGTCTAGGAAAAATATTTTTTTTATTTAATCTTTTTTCTGCATCTAATAATCTTTCTTCTCTATCGAAAATGACTGGAAAATATGAGTAATTAGGTTCTCCAATATTTAACTTCTGAAACCGAATAAAATCTAAATGCGATAATGATTTTTGATAATACATATACTTGTATTTTCTATCATTTATAACATCATCGAAATACTTCATATTTGCAATTCCAAGAGCAGCATGAACTTCAGTCATTTTTCCATTAAATCCATCTTCAACGATATCTTTAGCTTCATTGTGTCCAAAAAATCGTATCCTTTTTAATTTCTCATTTAATTTGTCATCAACTGAAATACAAGCACCCCCTTCACCTGTATTAATCAATTTAGTAGCATGTAAACTCGTTGCTGAAATATCCCCATACTCCAAAACGCTTTTCCCTTTGTATTTAGAACCTATTGCATGCGCTGCGTCATAAATAACTTTGAGTTTATATTTTTTAGCAATTTTTTCTATTGCATCGACATCGCAGGGGTTTCCAAAAACATGAACAGGCATTATTGCAACCGTTTTTTCAGTAATTAATTCTTCAATACTATTTATATCAATATTTAGAGTTTCGGGATCAATGTCACAAAATATTGGAGTGCAACTTTCCCACTTAATCGCACTCACAGTTGCTACCCAGGTAAATGCTGGCGTAATAATCTCTCCTGTCAATTTTAGACATTTAATTGCTGTTTGTATAGCAATTGTGCCATTATTAACAGCAACTAAATTTTTTATATTCAACTTTTTAGCAAGTTGATTTTCAAACTGACAAACAAGAGGTCCATTATGCGTTAATATTCCCCTCTCCCATACACCTTTTAATAAATCCACATATTCATCAAACGGAGCTAATGATGGTTGAGTAACAAATATTGGTTTACTTTCCATAATTTATATTTTTTGTTTTTAGAATAAATTCATCAACAAATTTAGCTTGTTTCAAAATTTCATTATAACTTTTCTTTCTTATCACATTATTATCAATACACCTTTGAAAGTATATGATTGATTTTTTAAATGCATTATCTGAGGGTAATTTTATTATCTCTTTTTTATTTCCAATTTTGATTATTGCCTCTGGTACAAAATTTTCAGGTGCAGTAAATATTCTTCGTGTAGTAAGATATGCCTTACTTCCCCATATTTCTAAGTCACACTTATAAGCATTGTCCATTCCAAAACCAATTTGAACTGTTGTACCTAAATCGTTTATTATTGCTGCTGAACCATTTATATCGACGTCAAAATCTTTGGGAAAGTTAGAATTTGCATAAACAATTCTTGCTGTTTTGCCTAATAACATAGATGCGTATTTTAAAGTATATCCGCCACAATCAAGCAATGCTCCTCCTCCAAGTTTTTTATTATACCTAAAATCTTCAGCATTTCTTCTTGGAAAACCAAAGGATAATCTAAATAAGCTAACATCACCTAAAGTCCCACTTTTGATAATGTTATCTATTTCATTTATTTGTGAATGAAAAGCAAACATATAATTCTCATGAATAACTAGTTTATTTTCTAATGCTATAGAAATTAATTCTTTTGAATTATTATAAGAAATTGTTGCTGGTTTTTCAATCAAAACATGTTTTCCTGATTGCAATGCAAGTTTAGCCCATTTAAAATGTAATCCTGGTGGTAATGGAAGATAAACAGCATCTATTTTATCAGATTCAATAATATTTGTATAACTGTCAAATATTTTTCCACCATATTGATCAATTATCTGTTGAGCTTTACCTTTTTCATTATCAATAATTTCATTAGTAGCATTTTCCCATTCAAGTTTATTAGCATAGGCCACACCAATAAATTTGAAATCAGGTAATTGACTTAATGCTGGAAGAAATCTTCTGTTTGCAATTTCTGAAGGACAAATTATTCCGATTCTAATCATTTTGTATTATTTAAAATTGATAGAGGATATTAAACTTCTTGCTTGAATATTAACATAGTTATTATATTTCAGAAATGAATGTAATTGATTCAAAGTAATCCAACAATAGTTCTCTGGGATTTTTACATCAAAATTTTCATCTACTTTCACTATTACATGTCTATTTTGTTCTTGAAAAAATCTACCTCCCTCTTCAGATTGAAATGTGTCATAAATTATATCATTTTTATTTGCTTCTAAAACAGTGTTCAAAAAAGGTAATGAACCTTTTTTTGTCTTACGATAGTTTCCTGTCAAACATTGAACAGTTGGAGCCAACTCTAGAATATCAAAATTTCCACTTTCTAATTTAGCTTGAACTAAAAAATGATATACATTATTAATTTTTTTAATTACAAATGCTACTAATCCTTCTTGAGCAGGTTGAACTAAAGGCTGCATCCAATTATTTACTTCTCTATTACTAATTTTGACATCAGCTGCAATAACTTTAAAAAATTTATTTTCATTGTGAAAAATCTCATAGTCGTCTATTTTCCAGTCATCTATTTTTGATAATGAAATTTTACTAATATTTAAATCAAACTTACATTTAAGTTCAGTAAGCCATGCTATAATATCATCATTAGACATATGACTATCCTTATTATTTAGTGCTGAAAATAATAGCTCATTTCCAATTTTAGATCTTTCGATATCTTTAACACTGTCCATTAATCTTAAACTATCAGATTGTAAATATCCATATGAAATAGCTGATATTACAGTGCGTGTATCCATATTTACTAAATTGTCATATTGTAGTAAAAACTTTATTTGGCCTAAGGTAAGCCAATTGAAATCTTCATGAATTTTTATATTCTCCTCAGTTTGTATTATGATATTTCTATTTCTTTTTTGTAAGAATCTGGCGCCTTGTTCTGACTGTAATTGATCAAGAAGAATTTTACATCGTTCTCTTTGTTGAAAAAACTCTAAATACAGGGGCTTTTTACCTTTATGGACTTGTGAGTAGTTGCTCTTAGTTGCCTGTAGTGTGGGTGAAATTTGTACATTATTAACGTTTCCAGGTTCAACTTTGGCTTGAACTAAAAAATGAAGTATTCCATTAAATTCTTTAGTAATAAATCCTAAAAAACCGATTTCTGGTTGATTGATTATTGGTTGTTTCCAACTTGATAAAAATCCATAGTTAGTTTCAACTTTAATACCTTCAATTGAAAAAAACTTACCACTTTCATGTACCAAACTACTATGTTTAGTCGTAAAACTCCATTTATCTAAATCCTTAAATTTTATTTTTTTAATTTCTACATCAACATTTCGATTTCTTTTTTTTATCCAATTTATGACTTCACTGTTTTCTAAATGAAAACCTTGAACACATAAGGCTGATTTAAGAAAACTTAATTGTTTTTTAAAATTATTATTCATTAATCGAGTAATTACAAATCAGACAAGTTTCTATTAGGATAATAGAACATCGCTCATCTAATAAATTGATATAATTTTTCTTTAATAAAATTAAATCCTTTTAATTTGAAGATAAAAGAGATTATAATATATGTAAGAACTGTTGAAAATGATGAGATTAAAATCTCTAAAATTGGTGAACTTACATATAAACAAATATTGTAAATCTGAAGTGACAAAATTAGACTTGCTAATATATTTTTATAAATATCTTTTAGCTGTTCAAAGGCATTGTAATTCAACAAAATACCAACGTAATATGAGTTAATAAAAAATGCTAGAATTGAAACAATTATTTGACCTACTAGAACTGCCTCCAAACTAATAGTTAAAGTTATCATTAGAATTATTATAATAAGACCTTTTTTGAGTACTTCAATTTTCAAAAATAAATCAGATCTTCCAATAACATTTAGAAGATTTAGATTTAAGGAGTGTATTGGGTGAAGGAAGCTTGCAAAACATAATAGTTTTATCATCCAAGCCGCTTCCAACCACTTCTCTGTTAAAATTATAATAATTAATGAATCTGAAATAAAATAAAGAAGAGTTAATATTGGAAATAGAATATAACTCGATGTGATTATCAATTTCCTTTGGTTTTTTACTAATAAATGTATTTCATCTTGAAGTTCCGAAAGCATTGGAAAGCTAACTCGCTGAATTACATCAGTAAAATTTATTACTGCAAAGTTTGTGACTTGTGATGCTCTTGTATAAAATCCTAACAAAATCGTTGAAAATTTTTTACCAATAACAAGTACATATAAACTACTAAAAATTGTATTTATAAGGGCAGTCAACATAATTTTCCAACTAAATGAAAAAAGTGGCTTAAACCTATTTAATCTAAAATCAATTTTTGGCGACCAATTTGTTAAATTCCATAATAATATTGTGTTTATAAGTGATCTTAAGACTGTCATTAACACTAAAGACCACAAACCATATCCAGAATATGCGAGAATTATACCCATAATTCCAGAAATTAAGCTTGCAGTTACAGAAATTTTCGATTGTTTTTTGAAATCTAAGTTTACAACAAGTTTAGTTAAATGCACTATCGAAACAGAATTTATTATTATTATTAACGCTGTGATTCTTGTACTTGAAATTAAAATTGGTTCAGAATAAAATTTTGCTAAAAAAGGTGCAAGGAAAAATATTACTAAATAAACTATTATACTAGTTAAAAAGTTAAAGCTAAAAATTGTGTTGTAGTCATTATTATCTCTATTTTTTTTTTGGATCAAAGCAGTAGAAAAACCACTATCTACAAATATCACAGAGATAGCAATAATAATTGATATTATGCCAAAAACACCATAATCTTCAGGGAAAAGCTGCCTGGCAATAACAAGTCCAATAATAAAATTTATGCCTTGACCTAAAACCCTCTCAACACCACTCCAAATGACTCCTGTTGTAAATTTTGACACTAGATTGTGTTAATTTTAATAAAAATAATTAATATGTGAATCAGTAAAATTTAATTCTAACATTTATATACTTTGAAAATTATTTTCAAGAAATAAATGTTACTTAGAATTATTTTATTTTTTTAAAGCTTACAGACCTGCCTTCCTTCACTTCCCAATCTTTCTCTGGTCTTACATTTAAATTTGTCTTCCAACCCCCTGAAATAGTATTTAATTCAATATCTAACTTTTTTGAATAAGATAATAGTGCATTAACATCTTTGGGAAAACATGTTCCTCCATATCCAAGTTTTCCATCATGACCAGGAACATTTAGATGACTATCACCTACTCTGCCATCAGAAACAAATCCCCTCAGCGCATCTTCCCAATTGGCTCCAATTTTATCGCATAATAGCTTAAATTCATTCATTATGCTAACCTTTGTAGCAAAAAAGGAATTATTCATGTATTTGGTAAGCTCTGCTGTCTTCGAATCTGTTTGAATAATATTTTTAATTTTAAATCTTTGATTGAACAAGATTTTTGCCTTTTCAGTTAATACTGAATCTCCACCTAATATTATTCTAGATTGAGTTAGCATATCGAGCTTTGCTGTTCTTTCAGTCAAAAATTCAGGTGAAAAAATAATTTTAAAGTTTGGGTATTGTTCAGATAATAATTCTGTTGTCCCTGGCAATACAGTTGATTTTATTATATAAATAGGTCTATTAGTAGCCTTTTCAAATGCACTCTCAACATATGAAAAATCTTGTGACCCATCCTTGTACATTGGTGTAGGTACACATACAAACACAAAATCACAACGATGTACAGATTCTATATCATTTAAACATCTTGATGGATTTATATCATATACATACATATCAGCTATTGAGGAAAAAGCAAAAGAAATTGCTTCTCCTACAAAACCATTTCCTAAAACACCTACTTTAGTTTTACTCATTTTAATATTTATTTAAATTCACGGCTTCGCCACAATAATCACAATTATTTTTCCAATAATTTAGATCTATATTCTATGCTTCAAAAATAGTTAAAGTCTTTTGCTTTAAAGCTGAATTAGAAACAAAAAAACTCACTTTTCTATTTATTTTTTTTTCAATTTTTGGAGTAATGTTTCTCAGATAATCTTCACTGATTTTATCTCCAATAATTAAAATTTCAATGTGTCCACTATCAATTCCTTCAGCATAATCTCCAAGAATCATAATTTTTTTCACCTCACCAATTCTTTTTAAAACGGTTTCTAAAATTTCTTCGATACCTAAATGTTTTTTAACCACTTTTTGAATGATCTTAAATAAAGGATGTGAAGCATTAGCTTTGTAAACAATCTTGTTATTTTCATTATACTTTTCTAAATAACCTGCAGATGACAAATTATTCAGCTCTTTTCTAACAGAATTGGTAGATTCACCAAACTCATTTGCTAGTCCATTTAAATATCCTTTATTGGTAATATTTAAAAAAAACTTAATTAAAAGTCTTAATCTTGTTTTGGATGTTATTAATGAATCTAACATATATTAAGTAATAAAAGTACTCGATTTTGTTAAAAATAAAAAACTTTATTTTTGAAATAACAATTATTTAATGAAAAAAACCGTTTTAATCACTGGCGTTGCAGGTTTTTTAGGATCCCATTTATGTGATTATTTTCTTTCAAAAAACTTTAAAGTCTTAGGTTTAGATAATTTAATTACTGGTAGCCCAAAAAATCTTTCTCATTTAACATCAAATTCTGATTTTGAATTTAGAAAAATTGATATCACCCATGATTTTAAAATAGATAATCCAATAGACTATATCCTTCATTTTGCCTCTCCAGCAAGCCCAATTGACTATTTAAAAATTCCGTTAGAGACTCTCAGGGTTGGGTCTTTAGGTACAGAGAATGTATTAAAAATAGCTTTAAAAAATAAAGCACGTATTTTAATTGCCTCGACATCAGAAGTATATGGAGATCCTCTTATTCATCCACAGCATGAAGAATACTGTGGCAATGTTGATCCTGTAGGTCCTAGAGGAGTTTATGATGAAGCTAAAAGGTTTCAAGAAGCACTAACTACTGCTTATCATACTTACCATGGGTTAGATATAAGAATCGCTAGGATATTCAACACATACGGATCTAGAATGAGAGTGAATGACGGTAGAGCAATCCCAGCGTTCATGGGTCAAGTTTTAAGAGGAGAAAGCTTAACTGTTTTTGGAGATGGTTCTCAAACTAGGTCTTTTTGTTATGTCGATGACATGGTTGAAGGAATATACATGCTCTTACATTCCGACTACACCAAGCCAATGAACTTAGGAAATCCTGAGGAAATTGCTTTAATTGATTTAGCCAATGAAATAATAACTATTGGCGGAAATAACAATAAAATCATTTTTAAACCTCTTCCAATCAATGATCCAATTAAAAGAAAGCCTGACATTACAAAAGCAATGGATATTTTGAATTGGAAACCAAAAATTTCAAGAAAAAAAGGGTTAGAAAATACATTCAACTATTTTAGAAGTTTATCTTTTCAAGAATTAAACAAAAAAGAACATAAATTTGCTTAACATATTTAATCTATCATGAATAAATTATCAAAAATTGATTTACTTAAAATTTTTATTCTTGCTTTTGTCTTTGATTCATGCTCATATCCAGAGATGGTAAGAAATGAATTGGTTTATGAAAATGATTTTGAAAGTTTAAACTTGAAGTCGATTGATGGTGGGGATATCATGTCATTTAATAACACAAATGTTATTGGTGATTTCAATAATGATGGATTTACCCTCTTTTTGGAAGATGTAGGAGATCATGATTATGTTTTTATTTCATTTGATTTATACATTCATGGATCATGGGACGGTAATTTAAATGGATTTTCTGAAAATGACAAACCAGATAAATGGGTAATGGAATTTAAACCAGACATGCAATTACATAAAGATCCGAGTTCAGATCACTTTACCACAACGTTCTCAAATAGTCCGTGCTTTTCAAATTATTGTTTAAGACAATCATATCCAGAAGTCTATCCTTTTGAGAATAATCCTAAGACAGGGTCATTTAAAACAAATATGTCTAAAATATGTACAGATTCTTTTTTTGGAGAGAAAACTACGTTATATCAAATTGAAAAAGGATTTAAAAGTTCTGGCAATAGCGTAATTGTAAGATTTTACGATGAATTATATCAACCCAACGCGATTGATAAAGACGGGATTCCACAACAAAAATGTGATGAAAGTTGGTCGATGGATAACATAAGAGTTCGTGCAGTTAAATATCAATGAAATTAAAATATCTATTTTTTTTATTCTTTCCAATATTTATCTCGGGACAGAACATTAACTTAAATAATGATTTTAACAATCAACTTATTCGATATTCCCTTTTAGCTAATGAAATCAATACAGATTTATCATTTAATGTCAGACCTTTAAATGCTCATTCCTTTTCAGAAGTTTTAGGGAATCAATACAAAACAATTCTAAGCAATCCATCCAATACCATTCAAATAAAAACTTTGGGAATCGATTATTTTATTGAATATAATTCTCATCATCCCTATAACAGAAACAATGGCACTATGATTCCCAACAGAGGATATCAGCATATAATCTCACCCGGCGTATTTATTAAAACTGGACCCCTTACTATTCAATTTAAGCCTGAACACCACTTAAGTGAGAATAAAGAATTTGATGGTTTTTGGGAAGGCCACTATTCAACAATATGGGCAAAGAGATATAAATTATGGAATCGTATTGATATGCCTGAAAGATTTGGTAATATCAATCACAATAAAACAACTTTTGGACAATCTAGTATTAGACTCAATTGGAAAAATCTTTCAATCGGCATTTCCAATGAAAACTTATGGTGGGGGCCTTCAATTAGAAATAGTATAATGATGAGTAATCATGCTGAAGGTTTTAAACACATAACATTTAATACGCTAAACCCTGTCGAAACTTTTATTGGAAATTTTGAATGGCAAATCATTACAGGCAGATTGGAAAATTCTGGTTTTAATCCACCAAGAACTGATTTTGAGCATGCTGGAACAAAACTTTACATACCTAAAATAAATCAACTAGGTGAAAAAGATGATTGGCGATTTCTGCAGGGTTTTATTTTATCTTATTCTCCAAAATGGATTGATGGTTTTTCATTTGGATTTAGTAGATGGGTACAAATGTATTCCGCTTTAATTGAAGGAAAGTACTTTTGGATTAAAAATAGCAGAAACTACTTTCCAATTTTTGATAATATATTCAGAAAAAATAACCCAATGGTAGATTATGAAATTCAAACCAATGAAGCTGCAGGGCTTTTTTTAAAATGGAACTGGAAAGATTCTAAAGCAGAAATTTATGCTGAATTTCATTTTAATGATTCTAAAATAAATTTAAGAGATTTACTTCTTGATGCTGATCACAGCAGAGCTGTAACAATAGGATTACAAAAAATTTTCAATTCAAATAAAGATAATTTTCTATTTAACTGGGAATGGACTCAAATGGAACAATCGGCAAGTAGATTGATCCGAAATGCTGGTTCTTGGTACGAACATAACTATGTATATGATGGATTTACTAATAAAGGTGAAGTCTTAGGAAGTTCAATAGGCCCAGGATCAAATTCTCAATACTTTTCTATAAATAGAATACGAAATAGAGAATTAATTGGGATAGGCCTAGAAATCATAGATAATGACAATGATTTTTATCATGAAGCATTTGCCTCAGCAAGAGATTTTAGAAGGTATTGGAAAGACATCAATCTACACCTAAAATATAATAAAAGTTTCAAGAATTTTAATCTTTCTAGTAACTTAGTTTACATAAGAAGTTTAAATTATCAGTGGGAATTAGATGATTTGGCAACACCTTATTATCATCCAGGAAGAGATGTTGATAATTTTCACCTGAATTTAAAACTTACTTATTTTGGCAATTGGTAAGACCACGAAAAACTTCTAAGTACTGCTTAGAAATAAAATTCCAATCATATTTTTCTGGAAATTTATAGTTTTTGTTTTTTCTTTCAAGCTCTTTAAAAATTTCCTCAAATTCATTTATTTTTTCTGTGATTGAATTTTTATCAAAAATAACCGATTTCTTATTTTTTAACATTTCTATATTAAAAACAGTATTTAATGCTAAAATTTGACAATTCAAATCAAGGGCGTTTATCATAGTAGGATTTGTTCCCCCGAATTCATGACCATGGATATAACAGTAACAATTTTTATATAAAGCTGTTAAATCAACTTGATCATTTACGTAACCAGTAAAAACTACTTTATTTGAGGATAGTAACTTAATATCATTTGCATAATCATCATTGTATGGAACATCACCAACTATAACAATTGATTTGTCGGAATTAGATTTTAAAAAACCATCAATTATGAGCTTGGAATTATTGTCTGGGATTAGCCTTCCAACAATCAAATAATATTGTTTTTCTTGAAGCATAAATTTTTCTAGGATTTTAGATTTATTATTAGCAATCATTGTAGAGCCGTAAGCAATAACAGTTGATTTTATTCTAAATATATTTTTATATACTTTATTCATTTCGAATGAATCAGTAATAATTTCATCATAAAGTATAGTTGCCAATTTTGATGCGGATTTAAAATATATTGATCCCAAGCCTTTCCATTTTGGCCTTAGCCACTCCAATCCATCAACATTGATACAAGTTTTTTTTCTAAAAATTTTAGTTAATAATCCAAAAAGACCATTTGCTGAGTTGACAACTAAAACAACATCAACATTTGAAAAACAAACATGAACAAATGAAAAAAATGAATTATATAACTGTGAAAATATTTTAGAATTTATTGAAGGTGTATAAACTAAATTAATTCCATTAACTGTTTTAGGTTTTTCGGCAAATAATTTTCTGTGACAGTAAACTGTAACTTCATTTCCTGATTCAACTAATCTTTCTGAAAGTTCTTTTACTAAAGTTTCATATCCAGAATACACATATGGATATCCCCTACTGCCAATAATTGCTATTTTAAGTTTTTTAGACAATTTTTGATACTAATGTTTTTAAACTATTATTAAATGAACTCATTTGGAAGTTTTTCTCCACAAAGCTTTTGGCTTTCTTAATTTTTTTTTCTTGTTCCAAAGTATTATCTATAAATTCAAGAATACTTTCAACAGATTTTTTTATAGACAGATGATCAATAGCTAAACCATTTTTTCCAGAATCTAAAATTTCATATGCGCCACCTAAATTCGTAAAAATAACAGGCGTGTTACTTTCTATTGCTTCAAAAATAACAGTGGGTAGTGGGTCTGGACTAACAGGTGAATGAATAAAAAAATTTGATTTTTTAAGATAATCCTTAACATTTTTCTTGTACCCAAGAAACTGAATATTATCTGTTAAGCCATATTTTTTAACTTTTTCTTTTAATCCTAAGTAGTATGATTCATACTCTGGAAGAGTATCTCCAATGAAATTTAAAATAAAATCTTTTCTAAAATTTGAAATCTTTTTGAACAACTCAATTAAAAATTCATGACCTTTATAGGGTATAATCCTGGATATACTGCAAAATACTAAACCAGAACCAGAAGATTCCTTCTCGTTATAAAAATTAAAATTAAATCCATTATAAATTGTTATGATTTTTTCTTTTAGTAATCCGTTGTCAATCCAGTAATTTCTAACAGAATTTGATACTGCTACTGTTTTAGTAGAAAAAATATTAAAAAAAGTTACCAAGAATCTAGTGTATAATTTCGATGAGACAGGAATTTCATGAACGTGAAATAACGAGGGTGTTCTAGATAATTTTGCAGCAATTGTAGGACTTATTATAGTTGAAGTGTTAGTATAAACTAAATCAATCTTATTTTTTAAAATAAAACTTCTAATTACGAAAGTAGATTTGATAATATGATAGAATCTATTAATTAACCCAAAAAAATTAAAATACCGCTTTCTAAAAACACCAAATTCTATAATTTTTATATTACACTTATTAATAATATCAATATCATTCAATGGGCCTTTTTCAGGAAGAAATAAATATACTTTATATCCTTCCATAATTAATATTTCAACAATATTTATCAATATTTTACTAGCTCCATATAAATCATTTGAACTATGTGCAAGTAATATTTTAGTTGTAGATTTTTTCAAATTCTTTTATAAAATTATTTCTATTGAATCTTTTAACATTTTTCTTCCCTAATTTGACCAGTTTTTTTCTTAAATCACCATCATTTATAAGAATATTTAATTTTTCATAAAGATCATTATGATTGCCAGCTCTAAAATAAGAAACTGAGTCTTTACCTATTTCTTTAAAAATTTCAATATCAGAACAAATTATAGGAACTTCTGACTTCATTGATTCGATTAATGGAATTCCAAAACCCTCATCTAAAGAAGGAAAAACATAAATAAATGATTCTGAATATAATTTTTGGATTTCTTGTTCATTTAAATATCCTGGCATATCAATATAGTCATTCAAATTATACTGATTAATGTAATTTTTAACATCAAAATACAACTTATCATATGCATTTAAATTTTTTGCTCCAGCAAGAACAAGCTTATAATCTAAATATTTATTTTCAATTAATTTTTTATATGCTTTAACCAAAGTCATTAAATCCTTTCTTTTCTCAAATGTTCCAATATGAGTAATATATTTTTTTTTTGAGTTTTTTATAACACTATAATTTATATTAGAGCTTTGGTAAATTGATTTTATTTTATTGTTTTTGAAAATAATTGACAAGCCATCTTTAGAGTATCTACTGGTTGTAACTATTTGAGTTCTTTTATCGATTCCTTTTCTTATAAACCATATAAAATATTTTCTCCAAAGCTTAGGGTAATTTTTAGGATATTTCCAAAAAAGATTATCGTGAATGACAACTATTTTTTTTGAGGGACATAAGATAGGAGCTACGTAATCAGGACATATAACATAATCAATCTTTTTTTTATATAATAGAATAGGAAGATACAATTGCTTCCAAAGAAGATATCTAAATTGAAAAATCCATCTTACAAGTCTATATTTAGAATTAATAAAAAACTGATTATTAACAATTTTTGAGATATCATGTGAAATGACATACTCTATCTCATCGCTACCATTTTCTTCTAATGCATATATTAGTTCATTAATGTAGGTTTTTATTCCTGATAAAGCGGTTTTATAATAAAAAATATCAATATAAACTCTTATTTTTTTAAAATTATCCATTGGTTAATATTAAAAAAACTTTGAATAAGCCTTTTTATTTTTTTTGAGAAAGGTATATTGTATTTGAAGATCTGAAAAAAAGATTCTCCAATTTTTTCAGAAAATTGATCTATTATTTCAAATTCATGGTCTTCACAAACTTTTCTTAATGTATTTTTTGAAAAGAGGAATGTATGTTCAACACCATCAATAATATCAGGTACTTTAAATTGAAAATGGCTAACTACTTTATGAATTTTATAAAGATTACTTGAAATATCTGGCGTACCAATTGATAAAAATCCATTTGGTTTTAAAATTCTCCTAAGCTCATTTAAAAATAAATTAACATCTGAAACATGTTCTATTACATGACTTACGTGTATAAAATCAAAAAAATTTGATTTATAATTAGCTTCATCTAACATTCCTTCGAATATATCAGCATTAAAATTATTTCTAACAAATTTAATTGCATTTTTATCTAATTCTGTTGCATATAATTTATAACCAAGATTTTCTGCATATGACAATCCTAATCCTAATCCACATCCAACATCTAAAAAATTTCCAATTTGATCACCATAGGACATGTATTTAGCTTTCTTAAAAATCATTATTTTATCATAATTTGATATTTTGTTAAATAATTTTAAATGTAAATTTTCAATATCAAATCCATTATACTTATATGACTTAGTATAATTTTTATAATATTTCTCTAATTCTTTACTTTCAGCCATTGGATTAGCAAAAATTAATTTACAGTCTAAACATTTAGTTCTAGATATATGAGGACCCTTTCTTAATAAATCTATAGCATCGCCAATTAGATTTTCTGAATTACAAATAGGACAAGATTTAAATAACTTCATTAGCTGTTGATTGTATTAATTTTTTTTCCACATATCCCGCAAGAAACCAAGATACTAAAGATACAAAAAGGTATATTTCAGCATTTGCTGTAAATAATGGAATTAATAAGCCAAACTTTGTACAACTCACAATAAATGAAATATGTTTTATAGTATTATTTTTTGATATTCTATACATATTAATACCATTAGATATTATTTTAAATAAAATTAACATGTAAAGTATCATAGTTAATATTCCCATTTGAACACCAAAAATTAGAAACTGATTTTCTCCACCAATTTTAATTGATTGATCAACTCCACCCGCATTTCCGCTCATTGCTAAACCTACACCGAGTGGATTTTCTATAATTGATAATATTCCTTCAATCCATTCAATTAAATGACCAAGGCTAGAAGTATTTTCAAATCTTAGTGTATCAATTATTAAATATTGAATTTGCTCGCTGGAAAAATAAAAAATTAAAAGTGAAATCGGAATGAATGAAATTAATGTTATTATTATGTACGAATATCTTTTATTCAGATAGAAAGCAAAAAACAAAATTAAAAAAGTTGCAATGATTGCACCCCTTGAAAATGCTAAATATAAACTCGGAATAATTAGCAATAAACACAGTAAATATTTTTTTTTCTCATTGAATAAATAATAAAAAATAAATGAAATAAAAAAAAGTAAGGATGCTGAAAACTCTAAAGGGTTGGCAAAAAAAGAGGCATATCTTGGTTTCGCACTTTGAGCTTCAAATGACCAGCTCAAACCATAATTACCCTGTGGATCAATTTCATTTACAATTGAGTTATACAATGCGTAATTTATTAAAGAATGAAAATGGGTAGAAAAAATAAATTCAAAAAAAACAAATAGAGAAGAAGATACAATGATTACCAAAAATAATTTTTTTATGTTCCAATAAATTTCATCACTTAGCTCTGTATTTCTTCCAATAAAATATACTAAAGGAATTAACAAAAGATTTTTTGCATATATAATTTTAGAAAAAAAATCTGCTTCTCCTAGCGGAATTAAGGTGTAAAATAATATTAGAATCACTAAACTAAAAACTAGCTTATCAAGTATTGAAAAATTAAAACTTCTATTGAAAATTGAGTCATTCTTCCCAAATAAAAAAATAAGAAATGAATAGAAAAAAATAAAGTCCTTTGAAAGCTTAATTATATTAACTAATAATTCACTTTTAAATATGTCAAAGATTTGTGCTTGTAAAGTAGTATAAAATGGTAATGCTATACAGATAAAATATAATAGATATTCAAATTTACCTTTAGATATATTTTTAAAGGTTTTGATGTAGATTATCAAGTAGACTAGAATAAACAGTAATCCTATAAATGTCATATTTGAGTTTTAAAAGAATCTTTAAGCCCTTTGTAAACCATCCTCAATTTAGTAACCCTGAATCTCAGAATAAAATAAGTTGTGTATGAAAATATTTTAAATATTTGATAAAATACAGTTCCAATTGGATTGAATATTTTAGAATGTTTTCTAAGAACAAAAATATGATTCTTAATATTCAAATAATGCACATTTGGGTTTAAAACACCTTCTTTATTTGTTTCTAATTTTGATGATGCAGATTCCATGTGAATAAGTTCAGTTTGTGGTGTGAAACCAATTTTATATCCATTTTTCTTCATTCTTAAAGAAAAATCAACATCCTCATAATATGCAAAGAATCTCTCATCAAACTTTCCTATATCTATAAATAATTTTGAATCAAAAAGACAACAACAGCCTGTAAACCATTCAATTAATTTAAAAGAATTACATGCTTTTTTTGAGCTACTAAATGTTCCAAAAAAATAGTTTATTTTTCCACCCCCACTCCAAATTTTTTTTCCTTTGTGATTTAGAATTAAGGGCTGGATTGCATAAACTTTTTTTGCTTGCAATGTCTTAATTAAGATGTCAATTAAATTACTTTTAATTACAGTATCATTATTAAGTAACAATATATAATCAAAATTATTTTTTAGTGCATATTCAATACCCTGATTATTTGCTTTTGAAAATCCCTCATTTTTAGAATTCAAAATAGTTTTTAAATTTTTTCTAGACTTAAAAATGGAAACTTTAGAAGTATCTGACTCATTATCAACTAATATTATTTCATAATTTGGATAATTACATTTTATGACAGACTCTACACAATTCGCTGTCATATTGTATTTCTTCCAATTGACTATAATAATAGCGACTTTAGAATTTTTAATCATTTTTTTTTATTAGAAAATAATGAATTATAAAAGAAAAAATTTCAGTAGCTAATAAAGCGTATGCTAAACCAATACCACCATATATTTTACATAGAATTAATGATGAAGAAATCATAAAAATCAGTGTCCAAAAAGTTGCTATGTTTAAAATTGACTTAAGATCATTGACTAATATAAATACAAGATTTTTAAAATTAAGCATAGCAAGAAATGGAATAAATGACATTAAAGACAAGATATTTGAAGAGTAATTAATGTTTTCATGAGCAAAAATATATATAATTAAATCTGAAAAGAAGCATGATAATATTGAAATTAAAAAAGTGATTAGCAACCCAAACTTAAAATACCTATTAGTATAGACCTTATATTCTTCTTTTGAACTAATAAACAATTTTGATGCTTGCTGCAATACTGATTGTACAAAAAAAACTGGAACCATTCGTAGTATAAAAACAATTTTATAAGCTAAAGTAAATCTTCCCAATTCTTTATCGCTTACAAATAAACTGAGTAATATTAAAGCACTATTTAATGAAAAATGAGCAAAAGCCGAGGACGTAAAAAAAACAAAATTTTCTTTAAAAGAAAATATTGTTTTTCTAATTGAAAAACCAATATTTCTAATAGCGGATTTTTTAAAATAAGTTATCCAATAAATTATGTAAAAAATTGATATACTAATTCCGTAAAAAAAATTTGCTAAATACGCATCATTTGATCCTGATATGAATAATAATATTAAGATAATATAGATTGATTTTGAAAAAAAATTTAAAATAACTTGTGGTAAAATTTTATTTTTTCCTTGAAAAAAAAACAAAGGATTTAAAGATTCACTTATTAAAATAGTAAATGAAAAAATTAGAATTTTATTTAAATTACCCTCAACAAATATTAAAATTATTGGAATACTTGTCAAAAGTAAAATCAATGATAAAAATACTCTTAAATTAATAATTCTATTTACATAAGAAGCTTCTTCTTGCTTATCATAAATTTTAGCAATTTTGACTGGAGCATTAAAATCATAACCAAATCGGACAAATATTGCGTATAATGTTAGGATCGAAAAAGCTAGATGAATTAATCCAAAATTTTCATCTCCTAAGGTTTGAAATAGTATGGGTGTATATATTAATGTTGCAATAATATTTACAGCTTGATTCAGAGATAGGTTTATGAAATTCCTAGTAAAAATTGACTTAATATCTAACACCATAATTGAGTTTAGATAAAAATAAGTTAATTAATCAATGATTTATAGAATCTCGTTAGCGAATAATATAATACTGAAAAAAATAAACCTCCAAATATTCCAAAAACTAAACATTCAAAAATTTTTAATCTTGTATTTTCTAATGGCAGTACTGGTTTGTCTATTATTTGAATAAGTGGTGTTTTATTTCTATGTGAAACTTTTGCCAGTTCTAGTTGTTTGACAATCTCTTGATAAATCGCTCCGTTTGCTTGAACATCAATTAGAGCTTTTTGATAAGGCACCAAAGAAACTTTAGTAAGTGGATTTGGGTTAGGTATACTTTGATCTTTCTCAGCTAAAACTAATATAGACTTGTCTAAAACTTTTTTTACACTATCAGCTTGTCTTTCTAAAATTCTTAAATTTTCTCCGGTTTTTTGAGTTTTAGTTTTATTGTAGAAATCATTTACAATTGAAACTAATTTTTCATTGAATGATTTTGCTAATAATTCATCTTTATGATCAAATCCAATTTCAAGGATGGTAGTTTTTCTACTGGGTTTATCTACTATTAAGTATTTCTTCTTGATAATTTTTACAACCTCATTTAAAATACTATCATGAACTCTTAGGTTAGTCGATTTTGATTTATATGCCGAAAAGTCTACGTTTAACCTATCCCATTTTTTATTAATTTTCTCATTATTGGCAAGCCTATCAATTAGCATTATATTGTTATCTCCAAAGTTATCCTCAGACAATAGAGTTTCCTTTATCATCGAACTAGATCTATATAATTCTTGAATATTATCAATTTGAAATAAGCTACTTGCGTCAATGAAACTAGATGCATTAATTCCTGCTAAAGATGCAAGTGAAGCAATATCTCCAATAGAATTTGAAGAAGACTCACTATCTAATACAAATGTTGTTCTTGCAGAGTGAACAGGTGATTTAACATAATTGTAAAGCAAAGCAAATGCTAAAAAAATTGATGTTATTGTAACAATTCCTCTTAAATTAGAAAGAAGGTAAAAAAACCAACTTTTCACTGAATTAATTAGATTTAACAGAGAAAAACTTTCCATTAATTGATTTGATTAATTGCTAATATAAGAGCAGCAAGACCTGTTGTAAAGTTTAGAATCTGAGAAACAGCTAATGGGTTTTTATCTGATTTCTTTGGTACAATTACCTCACATCCAGGTTCTGCTTTTGGATATAAATTGAAAAATAAAAACTTTTTAGTTCTTGCAACATCACCATTAGAATAAACGACATAAGTACTTGATCTTTTAGCTTTTAAATCAAATCCTCCAGCTGAGTTGATGTAGTACTTTAATCCCCTTGTTGAAGAATGTCTGACAGTCGTTGGATACAATAACTCACCTCTAAGTCTAACTGTTTCAAGTTTCTTTGGAATTATTATAATATCACCATCTTCAATTAGTAAATCAGATTTTAGTCCGGGGTTTTTTAAAATCTGGCCTAGATTAATTCCAATTGATTCAGACTTTGCAAGAGGGATATCTCCATCCATCGCATTTCTTTTGACTATTTCAGAAATTCTTTCCTTTTTAACAAAACTTGAAAAATCTTGATTAGTAGAATTTTCTTTGTTAAGTTTTTCAATATCACTGTCTATTCTGGATACTAATAACTTTTCAGATTCTGTTAAATTCAAATTAGTTAGAATTTTTTCTTTTAATCTGGTTAAATCTTTAATTTCATTTTCTATAACTGAAGATTCTTCAGCAAATTCTGTTTTCCTTATCAATGTTGCACCTTTGTAATATGCATACTCATTTGGCCCGCCTGATCTATTAATTAAATCAGAAATTCTCTCTTTTTTTGATGAGATAGCATATTCCCCAGGATATTTTACCTCTCCCTCAATTCTAGCAAATCTTTTTATATCAATTTCTGGATTTTTCCTTATTATAACATTATCAAATGGTTCAAGATCAAAATTTGATTCACTTTTCAAATCACTTAAGCTTAAATTGAATATTTGG